>ENA-ORMX01000049-ORMX01000049.1-human-gut-metagenome-genome-assembly--contig:-NODE-49-length-76536-cov-6.796250_pt1 | contig 76536 bp, 60 predicted proteins | sample MGYA00242108_ERZ509007 | MGnify/ENA primary metagenome ERZ509007 (study PRJEB26280, sample SAMEA2338745) | human gut metagenome | biome: human gut; feature: human-associated habitat; material: faeces...
CGGTACGCACGGTGGTGTGAGAGGACGGCGGTTAGTCACCGCCTCCTACTCGATTGGAGGAAAAATGATGCCATTTCTCATCCGTCCACCACCGGACTGGGCAGAAAAAGTCCGGACAACAGATCAGTCTGCATCCTGACGCAGTGGATGTGGAAAAAAAGAAATATGCGTAGAAATGAGGTTTATTATGAAATCAAAAGTAAAGAAGAGATGTAAGCAGATGCTGACAGGCTTGTTGGCATTATCTATGCTGTGCGGATTATTGCCGCAAAATACGGTAAGTGTCAGTGCAGCAACGACGGCAAAAACAAAGGTATCTTCTTATGGAAGATTAGGAAATGTAAATGTTGGTTCAAAGACCAAAACGGGAACATGGTGGAAGATCAATGTTGGAAGTAAGACTGCATTTTGTCTCAGTCTTGGCAAAACTTGTCATACCGGAAATACCTATCAGGTGACAGATACCCATACCTGGAATCAGAATACCGGTGGAGAAAAACATGGTTACTATGCAAAGATCATCCGTTTTTATGTTGATGACTGCAACCGGGCAAAAAAGGCTTTTGTTCTTGGCCAGGCACTTATCTGGGCGGTATCAGAAGGAAATACTTCAGAGGCAAATCTGAAAAATGTGATCAAACAAGTCAAGACAAACACCGGGTATTTTCCGAATAAGACTGTAGCAGAGTTATATAAACAGATCTTTCAGCCAACAGGAGCATGGGAAGCAAAGGCAACTATGTGGGAAAAGACCGGAGCAACAAAAGGCTATCAGAAACTGATCACGGTTGAAGCGAATACCATTAATTTTCCAAAATATAAAACTGTAACGGATCATACCTATTACCGTCAGAGAATTACACTGCATAAGCAGGACGAAGATGGGAAAGGGTTGGGCGGTATTAAGTTTACCTTATCTGCAGACAATCTGGATGACCTGTATTCATTCAATGTGTTTGACCGCAATGGAGACACAGCCAGCAATGCGGATGAAGAAGATAATACGGAATTTGAGGTAAGTGGACTCACTACAGACGGTGGAACCGTTGCCTGGAGAATGACCTATCGTTTGGAAGCAGATGAGATGGCGTATTATACGGATGATACTTTAGCATCAATGAATGCAGACCAGAAAAAGGCTGCCAAGGAAGCTCTGGAAGATGATGGATACAAGCAGGGAGTTCACTTCGGAAAGAACATGACCAAAGCAGAGGCTGAGGATCTGATCAGACAAGATCTGAATTCGCAGATAAAAGATATTTCCAACTCTTATACTTTGACAGAGGACAGTGTTGGAAACAATAAGAACATTTTCTTAGATCCGGCAATGGTCAAAGGGGTAAAGATTACCCTGAAAGAAGCAAACAGCTGGCAGAAAAACAGTAATGGAGACTGGCCGGACAAGTTGGTGGAACATCCAACGCAGTACAGCAAGGCGTATATGACAACGATCACTAATAAGTATAAAAAGGCAACGATCGTGGTGGCGAAGAAGTCTGGCAGCTCTGCTGACGGTTCGGCTCATGGAGATGCAACACTGGATGGTGCAGTATTCCAGTTGTATTCCGATAAGTCATGCACACAGAAAGCAAAGGTATTTGATGCTGCTGGCAATGCAAAAACAGCAGGTGTCTATCGAATTAGTGGAGGAAAATTAACAACCGATTATCTCAGAAGTGGTAATATCTATTACCTGAAAGAGATACAAGCCCCGACAGGTTTTTTACTTAGTGATGAAGTCAAAGAGTTAAAGATTGATGCTTCCGCTAAAACGGATGAATTTACACCGATTTTGTTTCAGACTAATTTCGCAGATACACCGATCAAAGGAAAGATTGCTGTGAAAAAGAAGTCTTATGATCCGACAAAGAAAGAGTATTACCCGGAGAATAACACAACTTTTCAGGTGTATTTGAAGTCGAAGGGCAGTTATGATAATTGTGCCGATGACGAGAGAGCAACGATCAAAACAAATGCAGACGGCTATGCTGTAACCGGCGATCTGGTCTATGGAACTTATGTAGTGCATCAGGTGGATTCCGGTGATGTGGATGCCTATTATGTCGATGACTTTGAAGCAAGGGTAACAGAAAATGGCAAGGTATATGAGTTTGAAAAGGTCAATGAGTTATTCAAGGCGTATTTCAAGATCATCAAGAAAGACAAGAACACGGAGAAAACAGTACTGAAACCGGGAACCAGTTATCAGATCTATCAGGTAGTAGATGGAAAAGAAGAACTGGTAACACAGGAATACATGGAAGATGGCGAGAAAAAGACAGCAGACACCTTTATCTGTGATAAATCCGGTGAAGTAGTAACTGTAGATTCTCTTCGTTCCGGAACGTATCATATTTATGAAGTGGCTGCTGCAGATGGTATGCACATTAACCATCAGTATGTGGAGGTTTTGGTAAACAGCAAGGCAGACAATTATGAAAGTTACATTGACGAGGATGGATATCATCATGTAACGATCACACTGGAGTATCTGAATGAGGAAACAAAAGGACGATTGAATCTCTTAAAAACCGGCGAGGTATTAAAAGGCTGGGATAAGGAGAAACAGGAGTTTATTTTTGAGGATGTAAAACTGGATGGTGTAGAATTTACCCTTTATGCGGACGGAGATATTGTGACACAGGACGGACAGAGTACCGACAATGCCCGTGACACATGGTTCAAAGATGGCGATAAAGTGGCTGTTCTTACAACCGGAAAAGGTGTGGAATTTACATCGGAATGCGGTGGCATTACCGGTTATACAATGGATGAAGACGGAACCATTCATGTATCGCTGCCGTTAGGAAAATATAAGCTGAAAGAGACAAAGACACCATATGGATATGTATATTCGGATACCAAAGAGTGGTCTTTGGAATTTAAGTGGCAGGATGGGAAGGACGAATATGTCCTTAACAGTACCGATGCAACCGATGATAAGGGTCTGCTCCATATCAAAAATGACTTCGCCGGCACGAAGCTGGAACTGATTAAGCAGGATGCAAAGATGAAAGAATCCATTGAAGGAGCACAGTTTGGCTTGTATTCCAAGCATGATATTTACAATTATGTCGGAGAAAAGATCGTAGATGCGGGAACGCAGCTTGCAACTTTAACTACAGGTGCGGATGGAAGTGTTGTATCAGATAAGAAACTGCCGCTTATGAGTGAGCTTTATACAAAGACTGCTTCTGCAGAAACAGCCGGAAGTGAAGCTGCGGCAACAAGCACTCCGGCGGCAACAGGACTTCCATTTGTACCATCACAGCCGGAAGTGAAACCGGGGTTAGATCTGAGTGCGACAGCTTCTCCGATGCCGACAAAAGATGCAATGGGTATGAAGTTGAATTCCGGAGATTACTATCTGCAGGAACTGTCCGTGTCTGACAGTTACTATATGGATACAACGCCGATCAATATTCATCTGGAGTATCAAGATGCAGAGACAAAGACGATCACAGCAAAGGCAGTCAAAGAAAATACACAGACAACCAATGTGGTCAGTAAGGTTGATGTAACAGGCTCGAAAGAGGTTGATGGCTGTCAACTGAAGATTACGGATGCATCCGGCAAGAAAGTTATCAGTTGGACATCCGGGGATAAGGATTCGGTCAAAGTATATGTAACAGAGAAGGACGGCTACCAGAATTTTAAGTATTCTTTTGATGATAAGGGAAATCTTCTTGTGGGGGGATTGTTCCATGATAAGGAGTATACATTAACAGAAACCAGACCTGCAGATGGATATGTTACCGCAGATGCGATCACCTATCAGATAAAGTCTGTGATGGCATCCTCTGCAGCAGAAAATCCAACAGATACAGTAGCAAGCGGAAGTGCAGTTACGGTAAATCCGGTCAGCGGAAGTGCGGTATTCGGCGAAACAGGTATTTCTTATACATCTGTAGTTGCCGTGAAACAGAAAGATGGAACTTTTGCTGATCATACCGATGATAAGATCATTATGGTGGATGAGCAGACACACATCCAGCTTTTGAAACTGGACAAGGAGACAGGACAGGCTCTCGGCGGTGCAAAGTTTGTTGTAACAGATTCCAAAGGAAACAAAGTAATGAAATTCGTTACAAAAGATGATGCTTACGACATCACCGGCAAACTGGTTGTTGGAGAGACTTACACTTTTACAGAGGTTTCCGCTCCATCCGGTTATCAGTTGGCAAAGCCGGTAAAGTTGACAATCAAAGATACTGGGAAAGTGCAGACAGTGACGGTTAAGGATGCACTGATTCCGGAAGTGCCGGATACACCACAGACAGGTGGAAAACTGCCGATACTTCCGATTGCGGCAGGATTGCTTATGGCGGTTGGCGCAGCGGTGATGATCTGGAAGAGAAGAGCATTGGTAAAGAAATAAGATTTTTGTAGAAGTATAAATAAGTTTATTTGTTATAATTTTTAGGTAAGAGGCAACGAAGGTTGTTCTTCCTAAAGATTATGACATACTCTATTTATGTTTTAATATTCAATATGGTGTAATAAATCTTGAATTGGGCATATTATGTAAAGTAGGAGTATTTGGAAACATTTAAGACATTATTGACAAAAAAAGACGGGTTTGTTACAATTTATTTGTAAAACACTTGACATATGCTGAATATATATGTATAATAACACACCTGTCATATACAGAAAGTGATATGGGTGTATATAATTTGTAAGGAGGAACAGTGATGGTTGATATACTAGATGCGGCACGTTATTTAGTATTTTTGTCGTATAGGGGACAGAAATATTCGCTGACTCCACTAAAAATACAAAAGATTTTATATTTGGCACAAGGGTGGAGTTATGTATGGGATGGTGTTGCTGCTTATCCAGATGAATTTAGTGCATGGCAATATGGACCTGTTAATGAGAAGGTGTATGAAACTTTTAAACAATATGGTAGATCTGAAATTCCTGAACGGGAATGCATTGATGAGTTAACAGATAAAGATGTTGAAGAAACATTAGAAGCAGTGTGGCAGGAGTATGGAAAAATGTCGGCGTATGATTTGGTGGAATTGACACACACGCAAACTCCATGGAAATATGCATATCCACGTAATTTGGGAATAACCAATAAAAGTATAAAACATTATTTTCAGTCAACTTTTTAGTTGGCTGAATTTTGTATATATAGCATAGTAAATCCTTAAAGGTCGTATAGGGGTGTTATTGCTATAAAATATGAGTTGACAGTATTTTATTAGGTAATTAAAGTGAATACAATTTATGCTAGGACATTATTGTATATGCTAGTCGATGAAAGGAAATACAACTATGGGAATAAAATTAAAGGGAATAGAAATAGAGAATTTTAAATCATATATAGAAAGGCAATATATCCATTTTTCTGATTTATCTGTGTTACTTGGTGCAAATAGTAGTGGAAAAAGTACCGCTTTACAGGCTATTTTGGTTATGAAACAAACACTTGAATGCAATAGTCCGGATGAAGAACTATTACTATCAGGAAAATATGTTGCGCTTGGAGATTTTTATGATGTGATTTCGGATAAAGAAAAAAAATATTTTGTATTGTCCTTGATAATGACACAAACAGGAAAATCTGAAAACACAACTGAAAATGATCAGTTTAAGATATCTTGGCGTTTTAAGTGTGCAGAAGATGGGATGTCAACTATTTTGGATAAATTAGAAATAATTTATGAAAATATAAAACTATCATTTATTAGAACAAATGAAGGCTTTCATAATATGTATATTTTTGATGAAAGAAGTCCTTTTAGTGCTAAAATTAGTAATTTAATTATGGCTGAGTTCTACATTCATTATGATATGGAATTAAATGATAACGCAATCAGTCTATTGAATAATTTGTCTAGAATATTTATAGCAAAAAAGACTGCAGGAGCAGCGAATAATCGTCCGGTTTGTTTAGGTGAAATTGATCGATTTTACTTACGATTGTTAAATAAAATACAACGTGGGGGTGAAAAATCTTTTGCAAGCAATGGGAAAATGAACCAAATCTCTAAACACATTTGTGAGTTGATTGATGAATATGGTAAATTGGAATTTCAGAGATATAAAGAAATCTCACAACTCGTTCCCAAAGAATTGTGTTCACAATTGATAGACATTGCATTATCCAGTGTTAAAGATACAAAGGAGATAGAACAAATTGTAACAGAACATGAACAGTTTATAGAAAGATATAATAGAGAAAAACACAATATAGAGGAGTATAAAGGTCGTTATAATTTAGGACATAATCCTTTTGCAAGATTTGACAATGGTGAGGAAAAAGAAGAGCGTTTTACTCAATTAAATTATGCGTTGGATTTCTACAAATCATTTTTGAAAAATATTTTATCCAGATTATTTTTTGTTGGACCTATTAGAGAAAATCCTAAAGGTTTATATAATATTGGTTTTGAAACTATACCCAAATATGTGGGACCTACAGGTTCATATTTTGCTTCTGTTTTATTGCATGAAAATAAAAAGGAAAAGGAATATATTTTACCTAGAAGGGTTGAAAAATGCACTTTGTTACAAGCATTAGCAGAATGGATGGTACATTTGAATGTTGCAAGTGCTGTTAATGTTGATAAAAATAATTCATTTGGTTTTAGTGTATCTGTAGAAAATATGGAGAATGTTAAATCAGATATTATGAATGTAGGTATTGGGACGAGCCAGGTATTACCTGTCTTGGTATCGGTATTATTGTCGGAACCAGGTGAAACATTGATTTTTGAACAACCAGAGTTACATTTACACCCATATTCGCAGAGTAGATTGGCTGATATGTTTGTAGAATTTTGTAAATCTGGCAGGAAAATAATATTAGAGACTCATAGTGATTATTTTTTGTTGCGGTTAAGGTACCAAATTGTTAAAGAAAACATATCAAATGAATGTGTGGCGGTAAATTTTTTTCAGAATTCAGGTGGAACAAAGGTTACTTTTGCAAATATATCGGGATTTGGAAATATAGAATATCCAGAGGATTTCAAAGATGAAACGCAGGAACTGTTAAATGCGATACTGGAAGCTTCGCTGGAGAGAAAGGGATTGTTATGAATATATTGATAGATCCATATATGTTTGAACTTTCAAGTGAAAAGGATATATGTAATAATTTAACCTTTTTTATGGATATAATTAGGTTGTCTCAAAGTTTAAATGATTTTTCAATTACAGTTTATAAAGGAATGATTGAGAGGATGCAACAAAGAACTATTCAACCATTTCCAATTAAACTAGCTGAAATTAGAGATCAAGAATTGAAAAATATTATACTTCAAATTAATAATTCTTTTGCAAATGCATTAATAAGGACAATTGAAAGCATTGACATTGATGGTTGTAGTGGAGATCAAGAGTTCGTGGTTGATGGACAAGAAGTGGATGACGAACACTATTTTGAGTTATATAGTGTATTATTAATTCCTTGTTATTCGCATAACATTGATATTGATAGGCGAATTATAACTGGAAACAAAAGCAAAGGTAAACAAATCGGTGACAGGTTTGAATTGGAATGTGGTTGTAAGGAACATAGGTATTTACAGAAGTATCAATTTGTTGGAATTGGAGATTTGCTTCCCATTAAAGACAAAGTCATTCGAATATTAAAGGAAAAAAGAAAAAATGGAGAAATTCCGATAGTTAATAGAGTGCAAGCAAGAATGGGAGATCATCATAATCATGTACAGGCTGATGGGAAAAAATTTGATTGGCTTGATGAGCTTTCAGCACAAAATAAAAGCGTGTTATGTTTGTTGAAGGAACTTGGATTGTTTAAGATAATATTTGAAAGGTTCGTGCCTGCAGGAATAAGAGCAATAGGCACTATGAGCATAAAGAATGTTGAAGAAAAAGAGCAGCAAGATATAGTTAGTGTCAAATTTTCTGCAGAAACAGGAATGTTAATCATAACATCACTGTACTTTCCTAAAGGTGTTGGGGAAATATTACATAACTATTATTATTCAGAACAATTAACACATAAAAATGTTAGTGAACTAATTGAGAAAACTCAATGAAAAATAAAATATTAAAGGGCAATTATGAACCAACTAAATAATATTTCAACCTCAAAGGGAAGAAAGGTATTTTCAAGAAGAATACTTTTCTTCTCTTTTTTTATTTTAGCAGTCATTGCTTTGGCTCTGGGACTTTGGTTAAAAAGAACCATGGATCAGGAGATCAGGCAGGACAATATAGAAAAAGAGATTACCACGGAGAAAGAAAAGGATGGTGTACGGAACCTCCACAAAAAGTACAAAGATATGATCGGGTGGCTAGAAATCAAAGGCACCGGCTTTTCTTATCCGGTTATGCAGACTGGCATCAAAGGTCATCATGAAGGTGACTGGCAGTATTATCTTCACCGGGATGTACATGGTGATTACAGCTTTTACGGGACACCGTTTTTAGATGTCCGTTGTAAGACAGACAGTGACAATCTTATCATTTACGGTCATAACATCAACGGGAGACGGTACTTTGGCTATCTGCAAAATTTCCGTGAGGAAACATTTTTTAAGGAATATCCCGTGTTTTCATTTACTCCGGTAGAGGGAAAGGAGCAGGAATATCATATCGTTTCGGTATTGGAAACGGACAAATATGCAGATTATTATTCCTTTACGGATTACGGAAACGAGAAGGACTATTACGGGATGGTAGAGAAAATCCTAAGTCACAGCAAGTTTCAGAGTGAAGCGGCAAAGAAGATGAAAAAGGAAATGGATGAAAGTGATGCAGAGACATTCTTTCGGAAATATAAGTTTGTAACGCTTTCCACTTGCCGGACGATGGATGGAAGGGATAAGCGGCTCATGGTAATCGGCTGCAGAAAACGATAACAGGAAGCAAGGAGGATAACAATGCATAAGGAATTAGAGGTTATGAAACCCCGCTGCAATGGATTATGGAAAAGGTGTGCAGGAACAGCAGCATTTGTCTATTTTTGGATACTGGCAAATGTGCCGGCGGTGGCATTTGCAAAAGATGAAAAAGGCAATGCGACAGATACCGGGGTGAAAGAAGTCACGGATGGCATCAATGTAATCAAGGACTTGGTTCTTGGATGTGTTGGTGGAGTTGGTGTGATTTTTCTTGCCTGGGGGCTGTTAGACTTTGGTACCGGGTACTCAGCACATGACACGACGCAGCAAAGTCAGGCAATCAAAAAGGTGATCGGTGGTCTGATCATGATTGCAGTTCCAGCGATTCTGAAACTATTGGGCGTTTCATAATAAAAGCGGGTGCAGCGGATCATAAATTTTCGCTGTGTCCGGAATCCTGAAGGGAGGTGATGATGGTGGGATTGTGGGATTCTGTAACAGGATTTTTTTCCGATTTAGGAGACTTCTTTAGCGGTAAAGACTTTTTTGAAGCTGCTGGGTACGCATGGAATGACATGATGAAACTGGCAGCCGATGTTTTGACGAAAAATCCATCTTCCGGCATATACAAGGATGTCTGGGAAAATATATCAACGATCTATACCACCTTAAATGTAGTTGCAGTTTCCTTGCTCTGCATTTTTTTCTTGTATGGATTTTGCAGGGATAGCTGTGATTTACATGCAGATCTGACATTTGAACGAACAATAAAAATGTTCATTCGGTTGATCATAACCTCAAATGTGATGAGCATGGCATTAAGTTATATGCCGAAGTTTTTTACATGGGGCAAGAACCTGACCTCTGCAATCTTGGGAGAAAACAAACTGTCAATGATTTATGACTTTGATGGTGCAAAGGTGTATGAAAACATATCCAGTGCAGACTTTGGAACGATGACGGCTTTTTTGACGAGTATCCTGTTTTTCTTATTTACCGTGGTGTGCGGATTTATTGTGGTGCTGACGGTGTTAAATCGTATTCTGAAGATTTACATGATCGCTCCGTTTGCGGGCGTGGCATTGTCTACCCTTGCAGCCGGAGGTCAGACGGCAAATGTGGGTTATTCCTATATACGCACCTTTTTCGGATATGTGTTTTCTGCGTTGCTTATTGCGGTTGTGATTACGATCAGTGCCAGTTTTATCAATACCGTTGCAATCGACACGGATAATGCAATCATCCGGTTGTTGGAGTATTGCTTGAAGATGGGAGTTATTTCATCCTCGGTAAAGATGTCGGACAGCGTTATGCAGAAAGCATTTAACCTATAGAAATGGGGGAGATCAATGACAAAAACAATCAATCCGGATGTGGCTGCCTTTAAGGATGATTTCTTCAAGGGATTGTCTTTCAGGGAGTGTGTATTCGGAGGAAGTGCATTATTTACAGGAGTGGGAGGAATCCTGCTACTGCATTTTTACTTTGGTGTAGGGATTAACACAGCAATCACTTTGTGTATGCCAGTGATCGGTATCATCGGGCTGTGTGGATTTTACCATAAAAACGGCATGACATTGGTTCAGCTTGTGAGAAGGAGTATAAAACTCATATTTCACAAGCCCTATGTCTATGAAACAAGAAATCAGTTAAAGGAATTGGAGGTACAGACAAATGGAAGCAGAAAAAAACGAAGAAAGAAACGATGAGAAGATGAGGATTGATATTGAAAGGAATACAGACAGTGAAAAAAGGCTGATGGGCTACATAACTGCCATTGCAGAAAGCTGGGATCAGTAACAGCAGTGTTTGGACATTATGTCCAAACAGAAGCAGGTGCAGGAGGAAAAAGTAATGACGAAATATATAAAAATCTCTGTTTTGGCACGAGAGACCGCAAAGAAAGTCTGTCGTGGCAGAGAGCAGTGGATTCGATACCTTGATGTTGCGTCAAGGTTATATAAGTATCCCTTTGAGGACCAGCTACTCATCTATGCACAGCGACCGGACGCAACTGCCTGTGCCTCGCTTGAAATGTGGAATGAGAGGATGTTTTGCTGGGTAAACCGGGGAGCAAAAGGAATTGCCCTTATTGATGGGGAAGGTGAAAGACCAAAACTTCGCTATGTCTTTGATGTGTCAGATGTTCATAAGGCAAAAAGAATCGGCAAAGATCCGTTTATCTGGCATTTGAGGGAAGAGCATAAAGAAGTGGTTCTTATTGAACTGGAGCATATTTATGGCAGTACCAATGATGCCCTTCCTTTTGAATACCGTATTTATGAAATTGCTGAAAGAATAGCGGAAGATTTTTATGAGGAAGCGGTCGATGAGGTGATCGATGAAGCGGCAAACAGTTTTCTGGAAGATCTGGATGGGGATGCAGTTGCTGTCCGGTTCCGGGAAATGCTGGTACAAAGTGTAAGTTATACTATCCTGAAGCGGTGTGGATGTGATATGACGGAGTTTGATGATGAGTTTACCTTTGATTACATCCATGAGTTTAATACGCTCAGAACCTTATCGGTACTTGGCAGTACCACTTCGGAGTTATGTGAACCGGTGCTGATCCGGATTGGCAGAACGATTGCAAGGTATGACAGGGCGTTATTGCAAAACAGACGATATACAACAAATCATAATCATACAGAAAGGGCGGTGGCAGGGCATGAATCTGACATACGAAAGGAACGGGGACTATCGGATTCCCAATCTGATACTTTCGGAGCAGGAAGGAACGATGTTGACGAAATACGGAGTGTTGCGGAAGAATTATCTGAAAAACCACAGGAGGGGGATTTACACGGGACTTCTTCTGAGCGGAGAACTGCTAACACACTGTCTGGAGATACAGGAACAGGCAGAGGAGAGGTTCGAGGTGCTGACACAGCAGTTGTTGAAGAACCAGACCGTGATGGAGGAACTGAAACAGAACGATCCGCTGCAGTGGACGAAAGAGATGAACCGGATCTATCAGCAGGCGGAGGAGATCGTTCTGAAGGAACTGGTTTATCAGTAGCAGAGTTAGAGCAGTATGAACCACCTGCAGACAGTCCCTATCGACAGATGGATTTATTTTCTCTTATGTCGGAGCAGGTGGGGAATATTGCGATGGCACAGGCAGAAATGCCATCGGACAGATTCCTTTTCGGCACGATAACTGCAGGGCAGATCGAGGAGATTCTTCGCACCGGCGGAGGAAAGGAAAACAGCCGGAAACGAATCTATCATAAGTATCAGACCGGAAAAACACCGGAAGAAATGACGGTTTTTCTTCAGAAAGAATACGGAGAAACCGGCAAAGGATTTCAACTTGGAGGGGAACAGATTTCGGTCTGGTTTAACAAAGATGGAATGTATGCGGCACATGGTACATCTGCTTTTGAACATACGGAGGCACATCTTTCCTGGAGTGCTGTGGAGTCCGTGATTCGTGGACAGATCGAAGCAGGCAATTATATTGACAGCAACGAAGCATATCTGGCTGACCAGTTTGTAAGAAAAGAGTTAGCCGATATGCTTTTCTTTTATTACCGGGACTCTGTTGGAGCGTTTCCGGAGAAACTGGGATTTGATGGATATGATTATCCGGTACAGCATGAACGCATTACGGATATGCTGTCCAATGGGGAGGATATTCAAAGGATTGTAGAGCAGATGGACCAGACACTGCAACAGGTGGATGCCGGAGAAATACAGTACCGTTTTCGTCTGATCAAAGATCCAAAAGAGCTGCGGGATGACCTTGCAGATCTTTTGAAGGAAAAGTTTTCTTATCCGTTGCCGGAAGAAGTAAAAGTGGCTGTTGAAGATTTTATTACAGCGGATGAGATTGATCACACCCTCACAAGAGGTTCTGGCTTTGAGCATGGCAGCTTTCGTATTTATGACTTCTATCATCAGGAGCATACCTTAAAAGAAGCCGCTGATTTCCTAAAAAACGAGTATGGAACCGGAGGTACCAGTCATGCACTGGCAGGTTCGGATCGCAGTTTTAAGGATTATGATACGAAAGGAATTAAATTACGCAAGGGTAGCATTATGACACCGGATGCGGAAGTTCTTCTTTCATGGAATATCGTGGCAAAACGGATTGAAAAGCTGATGAAAGAAGATCGTTATCTTTCGGCAGAAGACAAGGTAAAGTATGCTAAGTATAAACAGAAGCAGGAAGAAAAGGCGCTGCAACAGGCAAAGGAAGAACTGGGATCTGCGGTTGATGAAACAGAAAGCCAATCCCCAATACAAAATCAGTCGGACATTTCAGCAGAAAACTATGTAATTTCAGACATGGAATTAGGTGTCGGCACAGCGAAAGAAAAGTTTCAGCGAAATGTGGAAGCCATTCGTACACTGGAAACGATTGAATCTGAGAAAAGACCGGCAACGAACGAGGAGCAGGAGGTCCTATCAAAGTATGTCGGCTGGGGCGGTCTTGCGGATGCTTTTGATGAAACCAAGAGTGCCTGGGCAAAGGAGTATGCGGAGCTGAAAACCCTGTTGTCAGAGGAAGAGTATATTTCTGCAAGGGAAAGTACCCTGAATGCCCATTACACCAGTCCTGAGATCATTCAGGGGATTTACCGGACATTGCAAAGAATAGGATTTACAAAAGGAAATCTTTTAGAGCCTTCGATGGGAATCGGCAACTTCTTTGGTATGCTGCCTGAGACGATGCGGGAGAGCCATTTGTATGGTGTTGAGCTGGATAATCTGACAGGAAGGATAGCCAGACTACTATATCCGGAAGCCAACATTACAGTGGATGGATATGAGAAAACATCATTTCCGAATGATTTCTTCGATGCTGCCGTTGGCAATGTTCCATTTGGTCAGTACAAGGTGGCAGACAAGAAATACGATAAATACAACTTCCTGATTCACGATTACTTCTTCGGAAAAACTTTAGATCAGGTGCGTCCGGGCGGTGTGATTGCATTTATCACCAGTAAGGGAACGATGGATAAGGAAAATCCCAAGGTGCGAAAGTACATTGCACAGAGGGCAGAACTATTGGGGGCAGTCAGACTTCCCAATACCGCATTCAAAGCCAATGCCGGAACAGAAGTCACATCGGATATTCTTTTCTTACAGAAGCGTGACCGTATCGTAGACATAGAACCGGACTGGGTGCATCTTTCACAGGATGAGAATGGCATATCCATGAACAGCTATTTTGTGGAACATCCGGAGATGGTTGTTGGCTCGATGGAAATGGTAAGCGGACCGTATGGAATGGAGAGTACCTGTGTGCCGGATGATTCACTTCCTTTCGAGGAGCAGTTACAAAAGAGTCTGTCTTTTATCGAGGGTTCTTATGAAGAAATTGAACTGGAAGAACTGAATGAGGAGTTGATAGCAGAGGTTATCCCTGCCGTGCCGGAAGTAAAGAACTTTAGCTATGCGCTGATTGATGATCGGCTGTACTATCGGGAAAACTCTTTGATGCGTCCGGTGGAAGCCTCTGAGGGAATGCTTGAGAGGATCCAGGGCATGGTTGCCATAAGGGACTGCACACGGGAGTTGATCCGGTTACAGTTAGAAGATTATCCGGATGAGCAGATTCATTTCCGGCAGAAACAGTTAAATGATTTGTATGATTCCTTTGTAAAAGACTATGGAAGAATTTATTCCCAAACCAATAAGCGGGCGTTTCATCAGGACAGCAGCTATTGTCTGCTCTGTTCGCTGGAGAAACAGGACGAGGAAGGCAACTTTCTTGGAAAAGCGGATATGTTTACGAAGCGCACCATAAAAAAAGCAGAAGTTGTGACCAGTGTGGATACGGCAAGTGAAGCATTGGCGGTTTCATTGGCAGAAAAAGCAGCGATTGATTTTAAATACATGTCCGAACTGAGTGGAAAAGACGAAGATACGCTGATCGATGAGTTGACCGGCATTATTTTCAAAAATCCACTTAGTGAGGAATGGGAAACGGCGGATGCTTATTTAAGCGGAAATGTGCGTAACAAACTGGAAGCAGCCGAAACTTTTGCGAAGAATGAACCCATGTATGCAGTCAATGTGGAAGCATTGAAACGGGTACAGCCGAGAGAACTGGATGCCAGTGAGATTGAAGTCCGGATTGGAGCAACATGGATTGAACCGAGATTTATCAAGGACTTTATGCGGGAAGTGTTTGAGACACCGGAGCATTTATTAAATCGTGATGTGATAAAGATTCAGTATTCCGATGTGACCGGGCAGTGGAATGTGAAAGGGAAAAATGCGGACTTTGGAAACGCACTTGTAAACATGACATATGGAACCAGCCGGAGAAATGCGTATCAGATTTTGGAAGACTCCCTGAATCTGAAGGACAGCCGTGTGTATGACACAGTGATCGAGGATGGCAAAGAGAAACGGGTTCTCAATAAAAAGGAGACAACGATTGCTGCACAGAAGCAGGATGCCATGAGGGAAGCCTTCCGGGACTGGGTATTTCGTGACATGGACAGGCGTAATGAACTTGTAAGTAAATACAATGTATTGTTTAATTCCACCAGACCACGAGAGTATGACGGTTCTCATTTGAAGTTTCCGGGCATGACACCGGATATTGAGTTAAAGGATTATCAAAAAAATGCCGTGGCTCATGTTTTGTATGGAAATAATACACTGCTTGCACACTGTGTCGGTGCCGGAAAAACATTTGAAATGGTTGCGGATGCAATGGAAAGCAAGCGTCTGGGGTTATGTCAGAAAAGTTTGTTTGTCGTACCAAACCATCTGACGGAGCAGTGGGCCAGTGACTTTTTACGATTGTATCCGGGAGCCAATATTTTAGCGGCTACCAAGAAAGATTTTCAGCCGGCAAATCGTAAAAAGTTCTGCTCACGGATTGCTACCGGCGATTATGATGCGGTTATTATCGGGCATAGTCAGTTTGAAAAGATACCGCTATCTGCCGAACGGCAGACTGCCATTATTGAGCGGCAGATTGCTGAGATCACGCAGTCGATTGAAGAAATCAAAGCGGAGCAGGGAGAACGCTATACCATTAAGCAGATGGAGAAAATGAGGAAAACCCTTCAGACACGACTGGACAAACTGAATGATTCTTCCAGAAAAGATGATGTTGTGACCTTTGAACAGTTAGGAGTGGACAGGCTTTTTGTGGATGAAAGCCATTATTACAAAAATCTTTTCTTACATACAAAAATGCGTAATGTAGCCGGTATTGCCCAGTCGGAAGCACAGAAATCTTCCGATATGTTTGCCAAGTGTCAGTATCTGGACGAACTGACCGGCGGAAAGGGCATTACCTTTGCAACGGGAACCCCGATTTCCAACAGTATGACGGAATTATACACCAACATGCGTTACCTGCAGTATGATACGCTGCAGCGGATGGGACTGGGGCATTTTGATTCCTGGGCATCTTCCTTTGGAGAGACGCAGACAGCGATTGAGCTTGCACCGGAGGGAACCGGATACCGTGCAAAGACGAGATTTGCCAAGTTTTACAATCTGCCGGAATTAATCGCCCTGTTTAAGGAGTGTGCGGATATTCAAACACCGGATATGTTAAATCTTCCGATTCCGAAAGCAGAGTATGAAAATGTGGTATTACAGCCGAGCGAACATCAAAAGGAGATGGTCGCATCGTTAGCGGAGCGGGCGGAGGCAGTCCGTGACAGGAGCGTGGAACCGCATGAAGATAACATGTTAAAGATTACAAATGATGGAAGGAAGCTGGCACTGGATCAGAGATTGATCAATCCGTTACTGCCGGATGAAGAACATTCCAAAGTAAACGCTCTTGTGCAAAAGGCGTATGAAATATGGGACAGGACAAAGGCAGACAAATCCGCACAGCTTATCTTTTGTGACCTTTCGACACCGAAGAACGTTGGAAAAACGACTGCAGCCGATGGAGAAAAGATAGTAGAAGCAGAGGTGTTTGACGATGTCTACCATGACATTAAGCGAAAGCTCATGAACCGGGGTGTACCGGAAGAAGAGATTGCCTTTATTCATGAAGCGAATACGGAGTTAAGAAAGACGGAGCTGTTTGGCAAGGTAAGAAGCGGACAGGTTCGTTTTTTGATTGGTTCCACGCAGAAGATGGGAGCCGGAACCAATGTGCAGGACCGTCTGGTTGCCCTGCATCATTTGGACGTACCATGGCGTCCGTCAGACATTGAACAGCAGGAGGGACGTATTCTCAGACAGGGTAACAGAAATGATACCGTGTCTATTTTTCGTTATGTGACAGAAGGCACCTTTGACAGTTATTCGTGGCAGGTGATTGAAAACAAGCAGAAATTCATCAGCCAGATCATGACAAGTAAATCGCCGGTACGAAGCTGTGAGGATGTGGATGAAGCAGCACTTACTTATGCCGAGGTCAAAGCACTTGCTACCGGAAATCCTTATATCAAGGAAAAGATGGATTTAGATATTCAGGTATCCAGGCTGAAACTGATGAAAGCAAACCATACCAGTCAGATCTACCGGCTGGAGGATAACATTGCAAAGAATTATCCGAAGCAGATCGAAGTTCTGCAGGAGCGGATTCGAGGATTTCAGGCAGATATGGAAACCGTACGAAAGAATCTTCCAGCGGATAAGGACAACTTTTCCATGAAAGTGGGAAACCGTATCTTTACGGACAAAAAGGAAGCAGGAACAGCCATTCTTGCTATGTGTCAGGAGATGGATTCCCTGCAGCAGATGGTAGAGATCGGTGAGTATGCCGGTATGAGAATGAAAGTCACATTTGATTCCTTTAACCGCAAGTTTGTGATGAGTCTGAAAGGAGAACTAAGCCACAACTTTGAACTTGGTTCGGATGCGTTTGGAAATATCACAAGACTTCACAATGTTTTAGATGGCATGGCTGGGGAACTTTCAGAAGCAGAGACAAAACTTAACAATGTCACACACCAGTTGGAAACGGCAAAGCTGGAGGTGCAAAAGCCGTTTCCTGCGGAGGAAGAACTGAAGGAGAAGATGGAACGGTTAGCGGAACTGGATGCCCTGTTAAATATGGATGAAAAAGGCGAGACACCGGTACTTGAAAATGAACCGACGGTTACTCCTTTGGGCGAATGGTTGTTAGAACATCTTCTGCCGGAATTTATGGAAGAGTATGAAATGACAGAGGAACGGGCGAGAGAAGTGTTGTTAGACGCCCTGCCGGAAGAAGAAAGCGAAGTAGTCTGCTTTTCTTCGGAGCAGAATACAGAAAACTTTGACAGTGAGGAAATGCAAAAACAGATGTCAGAATATATGGATGGTGATTTTTATGCCATACCGGTATCGGATACAGAATACCTGATCGCACCAAAAGTAGAACAGGACAGTGTGATTTATCTGCGTTCCATTTTAAGCCAGTTGGGAGATTCGGTGTTATCTTCGCCGGCAATGAAATCCCATGCTGCGTATGAGTATGATTCCGGAACAAACCGGATGAAGCCATTTGACCATATGAGAATACTGAGAGGTCTTTGTGCGGTAGGTGAGGAAAGGCATATTTACCATGCACAGTCACGAGAACCAACAGAAACAAGAACATCTAACTTGGCACAAGTACATTAAAGCAGCGTTTGGACATCATGTCCAGACAGAAAGAAAAGAGGTAAAACAAAATGAAAAGTTATAGTGAATTTATGGAGTATATCAAAGAAAATGTAACGGATTATCTGCCGGAACGGTTTGAAAGTGCAGAGATTACAATCCGTCAGGTGGTGAAAAACAACGATGTAGTGTTAGATGGTTTACTGATTTCAAGTCCGGATAGTCATATTTCACCCACTATTTATCTGAATCCTTTGTATGAGCAATACAAAGAAGAAAAAGACCTGGATGGAATCGTGTCGAATATTGCAGATACTTATATTGAAAATATCGAACCGGTTGTAAACAGAGGATTTCAGGAAAAATTAGAAGAGATAGGAAATTATGAGACAGTAAAAGACTATATTTTTCCAAAACTGGTCAATCTGGAGAAAAACAGCATCCGTTTACAGGATGCACCATATACACAGAGGGAAGATCTGGCGGTTACATACAATATAAAGGTGACTGAAGATTCGCATTCTATGGGTTCCATTATGATTACAAATTATTTAATGGAAAAATATGGAGTTACACCAGAAGAATTACATGCGCTAGCAATGGAAAATATGGAGCGGTTATCGCCATCGGTATGTGAACCGCTTGAAAATGTTATAGTAGAAGTTTCGGCGAGCCAATTATCAGAACAGGAGGGAATTTCATTTGAAGAGGCTAAAGAGCATGTCAGAGAAATGCTTCCACCGGGAGGAACAGAGATTTATTGCCTAAGCAATGAGTCAAAACTCAATGGAGCTGTCAGCATCATCAGTGAAAATGTGCAGAAAATGGTGGCTGAACAGGTGGGAGGAGATTATTATGTTCTTCCATCTTCGGTGCATGAGTTAATGATTGTACCTAAAAGCTTAGGCATGAATTTTGGAGAACTTGAAGAGATGGTGAGTAGTGTAAACGCGGCGTGTGTAAGAGATGATGAAGTTTTATCAAATCATGTATATCAGTACGATGCAAAAGAACATAAATTCAGTAGATGTGTTCCGGAAAGAAACCTGAAAAAGAACCTGGAACTGGATTTAGAGCCGACGGTTGATGTGCAGGAAGAAAAGAATACTTTGCAGTCAGAGTTGCAGGAACAAAGCCATGAACCGATGAAACATTCTGGAAGAATTCATTAGTCAGGAAAGGAATTGAGATATGAGTAAAAAAGAAAAGACAGGTATTGTGATCCATTCATTGGATGAACTGAAACAGCTTATCGAACAAAAAGAGGAAGATACGATGTTAGTGATAACAGTGGAGGTGGTGTCGGATGCAGCATGAATTAAAACAGGTGGAAGTGCGGCTAAAACTGACGGATAAAGCAGGGGTATTCAGTATGGAACGCATAGATACACCGGATAAAGCAGTTTCTGTTTTGGCACCGGTATTAGCAGAACTTGACCGGGAAGAGGTTTGTGTTGTCAATCTGGATGGCAAGGGGCGTCCCATCAATTTCAATGTGGTCAGTATCGGGAGTGTCAATGCTTCTCTAGTGACTGGAAGAGAATTATATAAAACAGCCATACTCAGCAACGCTGCAGGGATGATCATGCTCCACAATCATCCATCATCGGATCTTCAGATGAGCGTGTCAGATCGCAATGTGACAGAGAAGATGATGTATGCCAGCCTACTGTTAGACATTGAATTTTATGATCATGTCATTGTAGCAGGGGGAACCGGAAAGACATTCAGTATCCGGGAAAATGTACCGGAGCTGTTTGAACCAAGCCATTATGCACATTTGATTTCCCATGTGGCAGACGGTGTGAAAGAAGAAACAGCTTATTATGGAACATCACCTGTTACTTATGAAATTTTGCAGATCAAGGACGGAAGCGATGGAGAACAGTACCGCTTTTGGGGCATGAACTATGTGCAGGAGACAGGATTGCAGGTAAATGTCAGTGATTATGAATCAAAGTATCAGGGGGAATTAAAGCCTGGAGAAACACTGGATACTTTGTATGAACGATTCAATATCCACCGTCCGGAGGATTTTACCGGCCATTCCCTGTCGGTAAGTGATGTGATTGTTTTGGAATCAGGGGGTGATAAGAAAGCATTCTATGTGGATTCTTTTGGTTTCTGTGAAGTAAAGGATTTTTTTGCAGAAAAATTGGAGAGATTAGAAGTTACATTTACTGTGGCTGAGTGTGGTGAGTTTCATTCTCTGGGAAGATACCGGGATGACATTTCAAATGCAGAAGAAGCGATTGAAGTGTGGAAAGAGTATCAAAAAGGTACTCTCAACGGAATTCCAAGCATCGGTATTCAGATACATAAGCCGGGACAGCCGGAAGTGGAAGATATGCAAGTGGATCTGGTGTCTGGCAAGACGATGGATTTGGATATGTTGCGTTATTATTCGGAGATCAATGTGGAAGAAACTGCCATTCAAAAGATTTGTGAATTGGTTGAAAATCTGCAGGATGTAGAAATAGTTGGTAAAATACCGGAGAATATATCAGCGGAACGTATAATGCGTGGGTTTGATCCGAAGGGAGAGATATACAATAATGAGGAACGAAAAATAATAAGAGAATATGCTAAACAGGTGAAAAATATGGGGAAAGTGGAAGATTTAGCAAGACGCATCTGCTATGCAGAAAAGGCGGGTGGTCACGAGATCTCAAAGGTTGTCCTTATAGCAAGAGAAGAGATTGAAGAATTGCAAAGGAAATTACATAAGAATGTAAAACGAATATAATCATCTTTTTTTATGGTAAGAAAGGGGATATAATAAAAGATGATAAGAAAGTCAATGTTTGGTAATTAGATAGAAATTTAGTATTTGTTACTGAGAGGTGATTTTATGGAACTTGATGCTAAGGAAAAGATGATGATAAGCCATTATTCATCTATTTTTACAGATTATAACTTTGATGAATATGATGTATTAGGCTTTTTGATAGTTGTTCGAAGAGTGATTCGTAATAATAGAAAATACAGAAATATTTTAGAATTTGCAGATCTTATTGCTCATAGAGAAAGAGATAGAGGACGGGCATATAATGCAATGAAACAAGCTATTAGCAATCAGTATGCTATAGAGGATAAGGAAAAGACTGTAAAGGGATATAATGGTATTACAGAGGATAGTTGGAAAAATGAATGGAAGAAGTTGTTTAATGAGTTGGATATTTTGTATAGTAAGAGATTGATGGATGAGATAACATTATGCGTTTGTTCATTAGCAAATGGTAGTGTGTATCGTAAAAATGAGCAGTCCATTGGAAAAATGTATGTTGGGTTAGATACAGAAACTATCGCGCTTCTGACAACGGAAGGGGGGAACGATTCGTTAAGTGTAGGTTTTTTTGTGTACAAAGGGATAACTGCAGAAGTGAGAAGTGATTATGAATTTCCTCAAGAATCGTTCGAAACAAAGAGGATAGATGGCGATTTGGTATTGATGACGAAAGATGGGATAATTTTTTTTAGATTAAAAAATGGAGAAAGTGCATTATAGTGTGTTCGAGGTCATATGTTGAGATCTTTTTTTAGTGACAAATATTTTGATATGGTAAAAGGAAGAACTGCTTCGGTAGTTCTTTTTTCTTACCTAAAACAAGAACAGGAGGTTAAAATAAATGCCCAATATATCTAGAAAGGACTCGCTGATTTCTTAGACGGAATGTATTTATAAAATACAGATAGGGTGTTATTTGTATCTTGAAGAGCAAGAACATGAGAAAAGAGCAGATTGTTATAAATGGTTAATACGGTAAGGAGAGGATAAGTTATGGCGAAAAAATATAACATTATTTATGCTGATCCACCATGGAAATATGATCGTCAGAAAGGAGAAGGCGTTGCGGCTGCAAGATATCAGACAATGTCAATTGCTGAAATAAAGAGTATTCCTGTAAGCAGAATTGCAGCAAGCGACGCAGTATTGTTTTTATGGGTAACTTTTCCAAAACTCAAAGAGGGACTTTCGGTTATTGAAAGCTGGGGATTTAAGTATAAGACCTGTGCCTTTAACTGGATTAAACAGAACCCAAAGGCTGACTCATTTTTTGTTGGGCTTGGATTTTGGACAAGGAGTTGTTCGGAAATTTGTTTGTTGGCAACAAAAGGACATCCTCACAGGGCATCCGCTAATGTAAGACAGTTGTGTATAGCACATCGCATGCGGCATAGCAGGAAACCGGACGAGATCAGAGACAGAATAGTTGAACTTTGTGGAGATTTGCCACGAATTGAACTTTTTGCAAGGGAAACAAGCAAAGGCTGGGATTGCCTGGGAAATGAAATTGATGGCAGGGATATCAGAGATGCGATTGAAGAATTACTTCGGTAGTTCTTTTTTTCTTACCAAAAACAAGAACAGGAGGAAAAAACATTTGAAGAAGTAGTAGAATATAGCCGGTATGTTCCACTGAAAATCACCTATACGGTTGCTGAGTGTGCTAAGTTTCATTCGATAGGGAGATATCAGGATGATGTAGAAAACGTCAGTGAGGCAATCGCACGTTGGAATGAGTATAAGAAAGAAACTCTTAATGGTGTTCCGAGCATTGGCATCTTGGTACATACACCGGGGCAAACAGAACTGGAAGATGCGCAAGTGGCTCTGGTGTCCGGCAAGGTGCCGGAGAATGTGTCAGAAGAACTAATTCTTCGTGAATTTGATTCAAAGCAGGAGATATACATTATATTTAGGTAAAAAAAGAATTACTTCGGTAGTTCTTTTTTTCTTACTTAAAACAAGAACAGGAGGTTAAAACAAATGCTAAAATTATTCAGAAAGGACTCATTGACTCCACAGACGGAACGCATTTACAAAGTTCCGTTGTGCATTCAGGATACGATACCGATCTACCGAATATCAGAAAACGGTATCTTTGAACTGGAGAGTCCGACAAACAAAGATGGAGGGAAAAAGAAGCTTCATCAGTTTGACAGGATGTATCTGTTTGAGGATATTAACTTTTCCACGCAGGATGAGGAAGAAAAAGAGGAAACCGGCAAGCGGTTTGAAACGCTGCTCCGGTCAATGAATGTCAGTTACAAGGTCATTGTATCCAATCATTATGCCGACAATGGAAGGCTGCGGGAAGAAATTTTGCAGAAGGCAGTCAGCAAAGAAATGGAGCCGTTGGCGAAAGAATACCACAAACTGATTGAAAAGCGATTGCAGGAAGGTCGGGGAGGTCTTTTGCAATCCAAGTATTTTATTGTCAGCTGCAGAAAGCCGGACTATGAAAGTGCCAGAAATTATTTCAATACGATAGAATTTTCCATACAGCAGTTATTTCACCGATTGGGGAGCTGTTTGATACCATTAGACGCCACGGAACGTTTGCGAGCATTACACAGTTATTATCGCATGGGTGACGAGGCATCTTTTTCTTTTAACTGGAATGAATATCTGCATCTGAAACGGGACTGGAGAAATGACATTATCAATACTTCTTTACGGGAGCATCCGGAATATCTGGAGATGGAAGGTGGAAGCTGCGCCTGTGTGATGTTTATCAGAAAGTATCCGAACGGTTTGACGGATCAATTCTTAAATGAACTGACAAACATGGACTTCCCTATCATTTATTCGATGGATGTGGAGCCGCTTGACAATGATGTGGCATATCAGATGGTAATGAAAAAGTACATGGCTAATGAGCGAAGCATTAACCGTGAGCAGGAGTTGAAAAACGAAAATGGAGATTATTCAACTAACATCAATTACGAGAGGAGAAAGCAGCAAAGAGATACAGAGGAGATGCTTGATCGTATTTCTTCATTTGATGAGCGGCTTCTTTATGTGGGGATCACCATTGTGGTAAAAGCTGCTTCAATGGAAGAACTGGAGGAGCGGACAGAAAAGGTGCGTATCATTGGAAAAACACACAACATGGATATTGTTCCACATTCCTATCGACAGCTTGATGCCTTAAATACATCATTGCCGACGGGAGCAAGATTTGTTGATACGATGCGGACGATCACCTCTGAAGAACTTTCCATTTTCATTCCGTTTAATGTGCAGGAAATCCATGATGATTTGGGATACTGCTACGGATTTAACAAGGTATCCAAAAATCTGATCATCGGAAACCGTAAATTATTAAAGAATGGAAACGGGATGGTGTTTGGTGTTCCGGGTTCCGGAAAGTCCTATAATGAGAAATCAGAGATGGGGCAGGTGTTATGTTTCTCAAAGGATGACATTATCGTGGTAGATCCAATGGGTGAATACAAAGACATTGCTGCAGCGTGGGGCGGTCAGTATATCAATCTGACACAGTCTGCGGAAAATGTTTTTTATGTCAATCCGTTTCATGTACCGGATGTTGTGCCGGACATTGACCGCTTTGTAGCGGAAAAAGCAGAGTTTGCCTATGCGATCTGTGAGCAGGCATTGAACCCGGTGCCGCTTACTAGCAGACACATCGCTGTAATTGATAAAGCAGTGAGCCATATGTATGAGGAATACTTTAAGAAGCGAAAAGATAAAAGATGGACAAGAAACCGTCCGGAATCCCCGACAATTCCGGTGATGAGAGAGTATATTCTTGAGCATTACGAGGGGAATGAAGCAGCACAGGAGATCGTAGACCAGTTGGAAGTATTTGCAGATGGTACGCTTGACATTTTTGCCAGAGAGCAGTCCATATCCGATGAGAACCGTTTTACCGTGTACGGGTTTTCGGAACTGGGAAAACGAATGCGGGCAATGGCAATGCTTGTGATGATTGAAAGTATCACGGCTAAGATCAAGTATAATCAGTCGGATGGGGTTGCTACCTGGGTTTATGTGGATGAGATGCATGAACTTTGGGGAGAAGAATACAGTTTACATGCACTGGAGAAAATGTGGCGTGAGGTTCGAAAGCGTGGCGGTATCTGTACCGGGATGAGCCAGAATCTGATCGACGCACAGAGAAACCGTTCTACCAAAACAATGGTTTCCAATTCTGAATTTATGCTTTTGTTGGATCAGGGAACAATGGACAAGGAAGCAGTGGAAGATTTGTTTGATATTTCTTCCGAGCAGCTTGCCTGTGTGAATGGAGCAGAGCCGGGAATGGGGCTTATCCGGTTTGGTGATAAGATTGTCCCGTTCGATAATACGATGGAAAAGGACAGCAGTCTTTACCAGTTATTTAATACCAATTTCCATGAGATGGTGAAAGACAAAAATGTAAAGCAGACAGTGGAAAAATAAGGACAAGTGAATTGACGACAATCGTTGAATTGTGACAGGAAAAATGATATATTAGTAGCATGGCGAAAGCCATAGGAAAGTACCCATGACAGGGTGGTAGCCTCCCAACACCAATGACCGGCTTGCCGGAATACATAGGAAGGGAGGTGGCGCCAATGACAGCTTTTGAAATCCTTTCGATTTTCCTGGGCATACTGACATTGTTATGTGCCTTCGGTAGTCTTGTTATAGCGTTGCTTGCCTTTCTCGACAAGAGAAACAAGCGAAAATAAAAATGCCTATCCTGTCTGCAAACAGGATAGGCGGTGTCCGTAAGGACATTTAGCACTATGCGGGAGCATCCACTTTGGAGTGGGTGCTTTCCTTTTCTAATATCAATATATCACATTTTCCCAGACTATTCAACAGAAAATTGAAAATCTCACGAAGTCCTATGATGAGAAATCGGAGGTGGTGATCAATGGATCAGCTTGATAGAGAGGTCATTGAATCCTTGAGTGAGCCGGCAAAGAGAGTATTTGGGAGTCTGGATTACCGTTCCAAACAGCGAATGTTAAAGAAGGCCAGAGAAATGGCTAAGACAGAAAAAATGAAACGACGGAAAAAAGGCCGGTTTAAGAAAAAAGGCATTGAAAAATGGAATAAAGACAAAAAGCAGAAGAAGGGCAGTTCATCCAAAAGTGAGCGTGTCCTTTTTTCTTTTCATGAAACAAGGGAGCTTATGGTGCAGTCCATGCATCTGATGTTGCTTGGAAGCAGTGTGGCAGATGCTTCTTATGAAGAAAGAAATACGGAGTATACAGAAGACGCACCTATCAGGCTTTCTAAAGAAACTGCCAGAAAAGGTGCACATACAGCAGTGGGCGGCATGAGAACGCTTGTGCATAAAAAGCTGCAAAGCAGGGAAAAAAGAAAGGCTGCAAGAAAGTCAACGGAGAAATCGGCACAGGCTGTTCGATCGGGAGCAAAAGCAGGAGCGCAGGCAGGAAAATCTTTGGTAAAGACAATACAAAGTGTTGTTCAGGCAGTGGCGGCAAATCCCGCTGTATGGATAGCACTTCTTTTGATTATTCTTGTGGCAGCTATCGTGGGAGTAATCGGAGCAGTGGTTGGCTTCGGCGGTGCTGCTAATGAATCACAGGACGGAACCTATCAGGCACAGGTATCTGAAAAGACAGAAAGTTTCCGTGAACTTGTATCGGAATACTGTGAAAAATATGGAATTGATGATTATGTGGATCTGTGTCTTGCCGTGATCGAACAGGAAAGCGGCGGAACGGAACCGGATGTCATGCAGACGGCACAATCCTATTACAATGTGAATCCACCGATTGACAGTGCAGAAGAAAGCATTGACTGCGGAACGCATGAATTATCGGACTGCCTGACAAAAGCGAAGTGTCAAAGTCCGAATGACATAAAAGGAATTTCTCTTGCCCTGCAGGGGTACAACTTTGGAAATGGTTACATAGACTGGGCATTAAAAAATTATGGTTGTTACACCAAAGAAAATGCCGGAATTTTTTCAGCGAAGATGTGTGCGGAACTTGGGTACAGTTCTTATGGTGATACCGAGTATGTACCTCATGTACTTCGTTACTATGTGATGAATGAAGAAACAAGTGTATCCAATGAATCCGCTAAAAAGATTTTAGAAGAATTGAAGAAAAATAATACAGCACCGGCGGAGGCGTGGGAGGTGATCGAAAAAGGGGCTTCTTTGATCGGGACGGTGAAATACAGCATGGAGAAACGGCAGTCGGATGGACGGGACAAACCGGAGTTTTTGGACTGTTCTGCTTTTTCCGCATGGGCATTTCATAAGGCAGGAGTGACCAGTGTGCCATATGGTTCTACGACAGCAACTTTTATCGGTTCAAAAAAGTTTCAGGATATATCTGCTGACCAATTACAGCCGGGAGATATTGGACTGAAAAGTAAAACTGGTGGAACTGGCGGAGCAAATCATGTCGGGATCTATTGTGGAAAAATGAAAGATGGCAGAGTGGTTTGGCTTCACTGTACCAGTTCCAGCGGTTCTTCCTCTTCCCTGACTGGAAATACAGAGGGACCGATGTTTGGTGTTTATACGAATTTTACTTATTTCAGACGGTTAAAGAAATGGGACAAAAAGTAGCGTTTGGACATTATGTCCAAACAGGATAGAAAGTGAGGAAGTCATGTTAAGAAACATACGAAGATTTTATTGGAAGCAAAGAGACAGGGGACAGGGAAGAAAGACTGTTATGGGAGTGTTGGTATTTTTCATGTTTGTTGCGATTATCGTGGCAGCTATCATAAAAAGTATGATGGGAGGACACGGTACGGGATTGGAAACGGTTCATAAAAACAACACGGCAACCGATGCTGCGGTCGTTACAGAAACAGCATCGGGGGCATCTGTAGTTGCGACAGAGACAGCACCGGATCGTGAGCTGCCGGAAGAAACCAAAGAAGCGATTTCTGTGGATACCACAAACCTTAGTACCTTTTTAGGATTTATGTCGGACACAGCTTATGAAGATTTGAAGAATCAGTTGATTCAGATTTGTAAGGACAGGAAATGCAGATCTGTCAAAAAACTGACCTATCAGCAGACTAAGGCATTTGATGTAACCAGTTTTGTTCTTTTGTCAGATGGCAGCGTCTATCAGTGCAGCTACAATCTGAAAAGCTGTCAGATGTCACTTTCAGAAACATCATACGATGAAGCAGCAGTCAATCAGATGAAGGAAAAGGAATTGCAGGAAGAACAGGCTAAGCTGGAACAGCAACAAAAGGTGGAAAGGGAAAAACTGGAAAAGAAGAAGGCGGTTCATAAAAAGAAGAAAGCGAAAAAGAAATCACATAAGGCAAAAAAGGACAAGAAAAAGTCGTCAAAAGTCAGTTCCGGATGAAAACATAAAAAATAACGCTATTACCACCTGCTTAGGGGGTATAAGGGGTATCCCCTTACAAGATATGTGCATGGATGTGTCCACATCATGCGTATCTTGCAGGGCTTGAATGGGAGGGGAAAAAGGCACATTTTATGTGCCAAAATAAAGCAGATAAAGCTCAGAAAACACTATGTTTGGACAAATTGTCCAGACAAAAAAGCAAAAGAAGATATTTTCCAGCGTTTGGACAAAATGCCCAGACAAAAAGAAGCAAAAAAGATAAAAATAGCGTTTAGACAAATTGTCCAAACAGAAGAAGGGAGTGACCGCATGAATGACGCGAAAACAGAGATCCTTCGAGTGAGAATGACACCGATGGAAAAAGCTGCCCTGTCAAGACAGGCAAATGATCAGCATAAAACTATGAGTGAATATATCCGCAGTATCGCCAAATGTCCGCCGGAGGTGACAAGGGACGAGTTTGAAGGTTCGATTCTGCAGATGATCTATGAGATCAACAAGATCGGTGTGAACATCAATCAGATCGCCAAAAAGTATAATGAACACAATTATGTGGAACCGAGAGCAGATCTGTTAGAAAAGCTGGATGAAGTTTATGGAATGATGAAAAGCACCATCCGGCTTATGAAAGGAGCATAAGGAAATATAAGAAACGGAGGGAGCGTGATGTCGATGATCATCAAGATGGATGCCATCAAGACGAAGGAACATTTAAGAAAGTCCATTCCGTATATCTTCAATGAAAGAAAGACGGATGGCCTGTGCTTCAGCAATGCAGGGGTGACACCGGAGCAGATCTTGGATACATTTTTTTTGACAAAGCAGCTTCGTCCTACGCACGGTACCAGAGAAGGTTATCATTTTAAGTTTTCTTTTTCAAAGGATGAGACGATACCGGCGGAGCAGGCTATGGAGTTTGTAAAGGAATGGACAGAAGAATATCTTGCCGGGGCGTATGACTATGCCTGTTCGGTTCATAAAGACAGAGACCATATGCACATGCACTTGGTCTTTAATTCTGTCAGCAGAAGTGGTGGAAAGTACCGTTATCAAAAAGGAGACTGGGAGAAAGTGATACGACCACTGACAAACCGGCTGGCAGAAAAATATCATACCGGATCATTAAAGGAAAAGGATCCGGCATTGGATTATTCAACAGATTATGAAAAAAAGGATGGCAAACGGACCGGAAAAGAGCAGGTGGAACGGGACATTGACCAGTGCATCCTCGAAAGCAGATCCTATGCAGATTTTAAGAGAAGAATGGTGCAGGATCACTATTACCAGTTGTGGGAAGGAGTTTCAAGAGAGCATGGTGTCTACCTTGCCCTTACACCGCCGGGGAGAGGAAAAGCAATCCGCAGTTACCGATTAAGTGAGGGGTATATGCCGGTGGATATCGACAGGCGTATCGCATCGCAAAGACAGGCACGAAAAGAAGAACTGCCCACAGGCAGGAACAGAAAACTTGACTGGGCAATGAGTAGAAACTATCAGTTTATCCCCTATGGTGAAATGTCAGAGTACCAGAAAATAATGGTGCGTCAGGTGCTGGAGGCAAGACGATTGTACCGGCGGACAGGTACACCGCTTTATATGCATGAGCGGAGCGTCGGAGTGCTTCAAAAGATGAAGAATGAAACCAGAAAATGCGGTATTTATGTAAAGCGTAAAAAAGCACACAGGGTACAGAGAGAGTTGATACGAGTGATGAAGCAAAGGAGGAATAAAACAAGGTGACGGAAGAACAAATGACATTGATAAAGACATTGATAAAAAAGCACGGTATTTCAGCAACAGATGGCGAATGGACTTTAGTATTTCTTGGTGCCAGCTACGGCTTGACGGAAAAACAGATCGCCAGTTATCTGACAGCAGACACATCGGATTTGCTTTCAAAGCATGAAAAAATGCTCTGTATTGTATTTGGGATAGAACCGGAATCTAATGGTGAAATTCAAAGAATGGAGAATCCGGCAGAGAGACTGCAGATGATCCTCACAGAGTATTTGGCTCACAATCAGTCCGTTGGCAATCAGTCAAAACAGGGTTATGAAGAAGTGATGGAGTATGTTATCAGAGACACCGGATTGTCGGCGGCACAGATTGAGCAGCTTCGCAAAGCGGTGGAGGCAAAGATGCCTGCAGAGGATGTTCTTGAGATGGCGAAAAATCGAAAGGATGTGATGGAGATACGACGGTGTATCGAATTTTATGAAATGATGGAGAAAGAACAGGAACCACACGAGAAAGCAAAGAAAAACAGGAGGGAACGCAGATGAGTGAAGAATTACAATCCTTAGTGCAGATCATTGAATTGTATGGAAGAGGGCTGGGCGGTTTAGGAAAGGCTATCCGCTTTTCAGCGAAAGGAGCAGCAAAAGGGGTGCAGATCGCACAGGTGAAAGCAATGCAGCACCGGATGAAACTTCATTATGCCAGTGAGGGGACACACAATACCATGAAATTGTCTGATCTGGAGAAAATGACAGGTGGAAGATATACGATCTTGAATATTCCTTTGGAAGGGGAAAAAGAGCTGATCCCTTTTTATGACCGTTTGAAAAAGATGAAAGTAACTTTTGCGGAGCTGCCGGACTTAAATCTGGGAGACGGCTATACACAGATCGCATACAATCCGGAGCAGGTGGAGAGCGTGCGTATGGTCATTGAATACTACAAAAAGAAATTCAGGGAAGAAGCGAAAGAGATCGATCTGGACGAATATATGGGAATGGCAAGTCCCGGAGGACTGGAATATCTGGATGAACTTGCTGCCAAAGGATATGAAGGCAGGATGCATGAGGAGCAGCATGAGGAGCTTCAGCAACGGATACAGGATAAAGAGTATCTTCCAATCAGTATCAATGTGGAATCCCTTCTTTTGCGTGAAGAAAAGGATGCTTATCTGTTTCGTATTCCCCGTGGCAGATTGGGAGAAAATCTTTCCAGTGCCATACGGATCAAAAAGTCAGACTGTATTCTTTTGGATGAGGGACAGACTGTGATCACCTGCCTGAAACGAGAGGGAGACATCTGGGGATATGCACTGGATCAAAGGCAGAATATTCATGAGAAAGAAAAAGTGAAACTGGATATTGCAAAATTGGAAAAAGCATTTGCCCCGGTGGAAAATGACCGTGTGAAAATGATCGAAAAACTGAAACCGGAGTATGCAGCGATCTTTCCCTCTTTTAATCAGGGACAGGAGATGAAAGAAAAATCTTCTGTCCCTGAACCGGTTCCAGAGCAAACAGTGGGAAAAGTATTGTCTCTGGAAAAAATGAAAGAGCGTTATCAAAGTCCGGAATACATCCCGGTAACCTTTGACATGGAAACACAGATGGTGGCAGAATCACCGAATCTCTATATTGCCAATCTTCCAAAGGAGCCACAGGAATCCAAAGACTTTATCCGGTGTATTTCTTTGGATAAGACAGCGGTAAGTATTTCGGAGGATGGAAAACGGCTGCAGGCATACCTGAAGCGAAGCGAAACTTCTGAGGTTCGGGAAATTGATTTGGAGGGAAAAGAACTGCGAAAATACAGCAAAAAGAATGAAGACATTGCGGCAGAGTGTCTGAAGTATCAGAGAAGCAGAGGGAGAGAGAGGCAGCCGGTACCGGAAGAGATATTGCGGCACAAACCGGATGTAAATCTTAAGAAACGATAGGAAAGCAGTGTGAAATAAATGATCAGCGTTTTTACACGGCGAATTTATAGTTTTGGCTCAAATTTTGTGGGCTGAGAAAGGAATATGGGATTCATATGAAACGAAAGAAAGAACGCTCCCGTGCAACGCATGTTGCCGATGATAACAGAAAAAGAAGATTACACCTATTATTCAAAGTGTGTGCGGTTTTGTTACTGCCCACGCTTTATTTGTTTTACAGTCTGAGCGGATTGTATCTTGTGGATGTGGAAATATCAAACTTGAAAGAACAGATCATCTGGTGTCTGCTGCATCCGCTGAAAGTTTATAATGACAAAAGTTACAGTATGGTTTTGGTGGGAGGTTTGCTGTGGATGATCTGCAGTTTTCAGGCATACAGTAAAAGCGACCATAACCGGATGCCCGGCAATGAGTTTGGTTCTGCCAAATGGGGCGAAGTGCGGGCGTTCAATGAAAAGTATGCCGCAAGGACAGAAGAAACAAAGTCCGGTCTGTCTCCGGAAAACAAAGTGTTATCGCAAAATGTGCGTTTCCGCTACGACTCGGATACTCTTCGCAATAACAACATCGTGGTTGTTGGGGGCAGTGGTGCCGGCAAGACAGCGTTCTTCCTGACACCCAATCTGATGTCGTTACACGACTGCAACATCTATACGGATCCGAAGGGAAGCCTTGCGGAGGAGCTGGGAGCATGGCTGGCGAAACAGAAGGATACCAGAGTATATACGCTGAACTTGTGTGAAATGGAGAAAAGTATGCATTTCAATCCGTTTCCGTATATCCGCAGTAAGAGCGATATCACGAAGCTGGTGACGAATCTGATCCAGAATACAAACTCAGCAAATATCAAAAATTCTTCTCAGGATCCTTTCTGGGAAAAGGCAGAGCGGATGTTCCTAGAAAGCCTTTTTCTCTATGTATGGATGGAGTGTCCGAAGGGGGTATATAACCCAAAAAGAGGAAAGGCAGAACTTCTACAGAGAAACTGGAAATCCATTCTTTATCTGTTAGATGAGGCACAGTTCGTGGATGAAGATACGCCGCCAAAGTTAGATGAACGCATGAAAGAACTGGCGAAGAAAAAGCCGGATCATCCGGCCGTAAAAGCATACCAGCGTTATAGAGGCGGTCCGGATGAAACGATCCGTTCCGTCATTATGACAGTCAATGCCCGGATGCAGCCTTTTGATAATGAGGAACTTTTGGAGATCTTTTCATCCAATGACATCCCGCTGGATGAGTTTGGAACGGGAATGGATGGAGACGGGAAAACAAAGAGCAACCTTTTTATCATCATTCCGGATGATGACGATACCTTTAACTTCGTACCGGGGATGGTGTATACGCTGCTTTTTCAAGAACTGTACCGGCAGGCGAGATTCTTTGGCGGAAAACTGCCGATGGATGTGGGATTCTGGCTGGATGAAATGGCGAATATCAAGATGCCGAATAACTTTGATAAGATCCTTGCCACCTGCAGAAGCCGTGGTGTGTACTGTGTGCCAATCTTACAGTCTCTGGCACAGCTAAAAACGCTTTTTACGGACGGAGCATGGGAAGGCATTGTCGGAAACTGCGACACCTTTATCTATCTGGGTGGTAACGAAGCAAGCACCTATGAATATGTCTCAAAGCTGCTTGGAAAATGGACGATCGACAAACGAACCAGTGGAGAAAGCAAAGGAACCAGCGGTTCTTACAGTGAGAATTACGATGTGCTTGGCAGGGAGTTGATGTTAGAGTATGAGCTTCGCCTGTTGCCGGATGATGAATGTATTATTTTTGTGCGTGGGGAAAATCCAATCCGGGATAAGAAATGGTTCCCGTGGGAACATGAAGTATATCTGGAAGCAAGAAAATGTGGTGCTTTTGTCCCGGTGGTGCAGAAAGAAAAGCAGAAACAGCAGATGAAAGAATGTGACTTTATCGGGGAAGAGTCATTGAAATATCTCAAAAAACAGCAATCGAAAAATGAAAACATCCGGCTGTATGAACTGGACGCCTTTTCCTTTATGATGATGGATCTGGATGCGATGGAGAAGAAGATTCATTCCACGCCAAAAGATGTCAAAGGAGCAGAAGTGGAAAAGACGATTACTGCCGGCATGATCCAGTCTGCGGTAAATCATGAAATGAAACGGGAAGCGGAAGAACGAAAAGCATGGTTTATCGAAAACTTTGATAAACTCGCACTGCTTGATATCTATGCTTCCGAGTGGACGAGCGAGACAAGAAGAAAAGTAATCCGCGAACTGCTACAGGCGGGAGCAGAGGAGGGTGTGATCAAGTCCATCATTCGTCCGGAGATTGAGGAAGGACAGGTGCTGCAGAAGAAGGGGATGTGGCTGGAGATGCAGCAATGTAGTTGTCCTTAAAGGAGTCGAAATTGCAGAAAATATGTGTGCGTGGTATTCTTGTTTGAAAAAGGAGAATATCATGAAGAATCAACAGGAACTAATAGATGAATATTTGTATTATTGTTTAAAACAAAGAAAGTTGGACGAGAAAACAGTTCGTGCATATCGAATTGATTTAAGACAATTTTCTGAATTTTGTGTTCAAAAGAAATTGGTAACTGAAAAAGCAATAATTCGTCAATACATTTTGCATCTACACGAATCATACAAACAAAAGACAGTAAAACGTAAGGTTGCTAGTATAAAAGCATTTTATTCTTATTTAGAGGATGAAGAAATCATAGATGATAGCCCTTTGAGAAAGATTCGGACAGAATTTCGGGAAGAAAAAATTTTACCACGCTCGATTCCGTATTCTATCTTGCAGTCATTATTAAGTAGTATGTACTCAAAAAAAAGCATAGAGAGTACAATATCTGAAAAAAAATTGCTAAATCGCGATATAGCGGTAGTCGAAACTTTATTTTCTACAGGAATAAGAATATCGGAATTGTGTAATTTGATGCAAAAAAATATTGACATTGAACAGGGGATATTTTGCATAAAAGGAAAGGGTGGGAAGGAACGCTATCTGCAGATAGGAACGGGAGAAGTGTTAGCGCAGTTGAAAGAATACAAGAGGCATTGGGAAAAGGAATTGAATTTGAGTGAATTCTTCTTTCTAAATCGCTATGGGGAACGATATTCTGAGCAGTCAGCACGTCGAATGATCCAACGCTACACTCAAGAAGCAATGATTGAAATGCATATTACGCCACATATGTTTCGTCATGCGTTTGCTACATTACTCTTGGAAGAAGAAGTTGACATACGTTTTATTCAGAAAATGTTGGGGCATGCGTCAATCATGACAACGCAGATTTATGCTGAGGTTGCATTAAAAAAGCAGATGGAGATTTTGAAAATGAAACATCCTAGAAATCGAATGGAAATTTTAGAGAAACATATTGAAACAGAAGGTAAGGGGGTGGTATAATGGAATGGTACTGATAATTGAATATTATCGGACGAAGAGATGTGTCGTGACGGATGATTTTTAGTTATCCGTCGGCTTTGAGGAGAGTAGCGGATAGTCAAAGGTTATCCGCTGATTTTAATTTTATATAAACGGAGGATAATCAATGAATAAAGAAATCACACCTTGTCCTAAAACAGAAATTAGTGCATTCTCTAAATTACAAGAGTATGATTATGCTGAATTCAATAGTCAAAAGAATCAGGCTATAAAGGCTCATTTTATTTCTCAAAAATTCCAATTCATGAGGTTTAAAAGCGCAAGATATGAGAAATGTTATTTTGAAAATTGTACTTTTAATGCGGTTGGATTATCAGGAGCTCATTTTCTATCATGCGATTTAAATAACTTTGAAATTACTGATACGAATATGCAATTTTGCGATTTCTCCAGAAATTGTACATTGAAGGGGGTAGAACAATCCGCTTCAATATGTAATAGTAATTTAAGTCAGAGTATGTTTTGTGATTCTCAAATAACGAATGTACATTTCAAAAGTACCACTATATCGCAGGCACGTTTTAACAATGTTGATTTCCAAAATGTAACTTGGGATTCCTGTACTTTACAGGATGATATTTTTGACAATGTAACTTTTGATCATATTTCACTAATTGGATGTAATTTGGAATATTCTGAATTTAAAAATATTAACCTGAAAGATGTAAAATTACCATTTCACCAAATATCATATACTTTTGGTCTTTTAAATTATTTAAAACAATCTCCAGATGATATTTTAATTGAATCTATATCTTCAAAGAAAAAATCAATACAACCGCAGGAATACATTAATCTATTACCTGATTTATTGTCCTATTATATTGAAATGGATGAATATTTTCCAGCAATTAATATCACATTATTTCGCGAAGACTATGACAATTCAGAAGAACTTATTCAGGCAGGACTGTATCATTATATTAATTCAAATGATTTTAGAAAAATCAAGGCAATCTGCAAATTGATTGCAGATCATCCATACTATGATATACATACTATGACAACACTTTATTTTGATATTATTAAGTACTATAATACAATTAATGTTTCTGAATATGAAAAATATCAGTATTCACTACATATAAATGATATCAAAAAAATTCTGACTGCTTTTGATAACGGAATGCCTGCAGCTCAACTTTATTTGAAAACCAATATTACATCTTTGGATACAGAAAAATTAGGTTTATTTTATATGCTTATTGAACAATGCTTGGGAGATTACAAAATATCTAACGAAGAGTACTCTGTTGAAATTAGGCATAATTCAGATCCTCTGTCATTTTGGTTAACAATAACAAATCAAGATCCTCAGACAATAATCAATGCAACAGCGATTATTGCGGCTGTGATTACTGCAAATCCGACATTTCTGCAAACGGCCATTAATGTTATAGCTCAAGTTGCAACCATTGGTTCCTTTGTAGCACAAATTAGTGAAATCAATAAATCTAAGAAAAAAACTGCCACATCTGAATATCCCGATGTAGCAGAAAAAGATGTTAAATATGTTTATGAGAAAAGTGAAGTATTAAAAAATCAGGAAATTTCAATTCAAATATCACTTCCGTTTTTTAATTTTTCTTATCGAAAAGAAAAACTACACGAGAGTCAAAGCTAAGTGTATTGTTTTGACAATACATACAATCGGGGCCCAATTCTATATGATATTTTTTGCAAATTTTTGAAGCAGTATCATATATCTCAATTAGCTTTTGGGTGGAAGGTGGAACTGTGTTGGAGTATGCAGTTCCATTTAATGCCCGAAATGGAGATATAATGGGTTGTATTCCATTTGACGCCAGCCATTCGATTCCTTCAAAAAAAGTCGCATCATTTTCTAAACCATATACAAGCAGACTTCTTACTTTTCCTGTATTTTTCCACAATTCAACACTATGCAATAATGCAGCTTGGTAAGTAGATAATGAAATTTGTCCCTTACCGGGCATGATTTTTTTTGCAACATCTCGATTATAAATCTCGATGTTAAATGCAACTTCGTTTACTCCAGCAGCATAATATTCATCCAATATGGAAGTTTCTTTCGGTGGTAATGTCATCAAATAAATAGGTTTTTCCGATTTATTCCTTATATATTTAACGATTTTTAAAATGCGAACATATTCTTGGGGATATGTTCCCGACGCACCACCGATTAATATGTGTCGAAAATTCGAATGCTTTAAATGCCAATCAATGACCTCATTTATATCATCTTCATCAAAATACATACTTTGTCCCGGAACATCGCAAAATTTACATCCTTTCTTTTGTGTTTGGAAAACACAGGTTGGTGAATGATGTATTCTTAATCGATCCGTAGCAATAAAGGATATTCGTTGAAAGTTTACACCGTTTTTTGTATATTGATCGCAGTAATCATTTTTTTCACGAATACTGATATTTGAAATAAATTCGTCCCCATAAAATAATGCAAGATTATTATTAAGATAATCTATTTTAAATGGAGATAAACTGTGAAATGGCATTTCAATCGGTGCGTTTATGATAAAACAATCACTAAGATATATATCCAAAGAGCTATACACACCTTTTTGAAAAAGGGGAAGCTGTTCTCTTACATTGTCAGAAAAACAAACGCCCTGATTCATTATTGAAAATTTTAACCATTGACAGTCTTTAACGGAGCATAAATCTATTCTTCTCACCGGAAATGGTTTAATATTATCATATAAATTAAAACTGTTGTTTGAATTTAAAGACGTAATACTTTTATTAAATGTTATGCTGAAAATGCTGGCTCCTGTTTGACATTCCATACCATCATAGTATCCATCTAATACAAGTTCTTCAATTTCATTTGAGTGCATAACATTTTGTAAATAAACAGAATAATTGCAGCTTCCTTTTTCATAGTCAACAATATAACTGCTGTGATTAACCTTTAAATCATCAAATATGTTATCAGGAATTTCGTTTTTTTGAAAGAACATCTTAAGCATCATTTCTTGAATACTTGGCAATCCCTTTTCTTTTAACGCAAGGTTTATCATTGGAGTAGAGGATTGGAAACGTGGATTAATCTCTAAAAAATTAACCTCCGATCCTGAAATTAAATAGTCAATTCCCAACACACCTGTATATGACATTACTTTTAGCTTTTCAGCCAATGTTTTTGTGTATTTAATAATTTTTGTGATAATCTCAGAGGATATATTTTGATACTCAATGAAATCAGATCCCCGATAAATCATACGCCCATTTTCATATTCAACAATTTGAATAGAACCAGGTGTAATATAATAATTATTTTCAGTAAATAAAACATGAATATTGGTAGAATACGACTTTGCTTTATATGGTGAGATAAGATAGATATGGTTTTTATATAATCTTTCTCTGATCTCATTGTAATTGTCCAGAGACATTATATAGGTGTCGATTCCACCTGCGCCGGTACAACCTTGAATGGTAAATGCTATTTCAGACGGAAATAACGAACACAGATAATGATATTGACATTCACTGCCTGATAATATAATTGTAGGAAGAACAGGAACATATTTATTTAGCCATAAACGACTATTCATTTTATTTCGTAATAATTGCAACGTGTCACGATTATTTCCGCAAATAATATGTTTATTAATTTCTTCATCTTCTAAAGAATAAATATATGATGTAGTATAGCAAAAAAATAAAACATCCGGTATTTTATTGATAATGGAGTGTAATGAATTTTTTATAAAATTATCCAATTCTATGGAATCCTCATTGTAATTGATCGTATAATTCTGGCTTGATGAAAAAGAAATATTTCCATCTTTTCCAGAGCCAATAAAAGTAACACTTCCTTCAAATAAATGTTTACATACTTTAATTTCGGATTCTTTTATCCCTACCCAGTAAATGTGTTTCATATATGCCTCCCGGTTAACGACAATTTTATCATAATTATCTATTTTCCAATTTTAAAATCAGCGGATAACCTTTGACTATCCGCTACTCTCCTCAAAGCCGACGGATAACTAAAAATCATCCGTCACGACACATCTCTTCGTCCGATAATATTCAATTATCAGTACCAAATGTGAATAGTTTTGTGCAGAAGAATTCGACACACAGAAATCCTATAATTTTCAGATAATTATTCAATAATGAAAATTTTAAATTGCATCGTTTCCTTGATGTAAGAAGTAAATGTTTGTATAGTTCGATAAATCATATGATTTCATACGTAACACATGGGTTGAATGCCAGGTTGATTCAAAAGTATACTAAATATGGTTACATATCGAGCAATACAAGGGGGAGAGATTCCGGTGCTATATAAGTATCGAAAACCGGATGCAAAAGATCTGTATCGGGTACAAGGATATGTGGATACTTTGCTGGAAAAGCAAGTCAGAAAATGATTGGAAGGAAGACGAAAGAAATGTTATGAGAAAAACCTAATAATTATGAAAAAAATCATATCTTTCTAGCAATATTGTTCTATCTGCGGTATACTAGATGAGAAAAAAGAACGACGCTATAGGAAGCAGATACAGGAACGTATGTGTTGATTCCGTTAATGTATTTATGTTCTTTTGCTTTATGGAAATAATTGATTTGCCACAATAAAAAATATTGATTTTTTAGATAACAGGTGGGAGGATGTGCATGGACTTAAAATTAAGAGTAGCAATTTGTGATGATGAGAAATATTTTCGAGAAGAAATTAAAAGGTTAGTCGAACAATATCTTAAAGAAAAGAAGATTATATTTTGTATTGATCTTTTTACAAGTGGTTTGGAATTTTGCAGCGATGATAATAACCTGCAACAATATGACATTATATTTCTCGACATTGGAATGAAAGAAATGAATGGGATGGAAACAGCGTATGCGATACGGGAAAAAAATCAGAATGTGGACATTGTTTTTATTACTATTATGATGGATTATGCACTTGAAGGGTATCGCGTGGATGCAGTACGCTACATATTAAAGGATGATCTGGAAAGCTTGCTGCCGGAATGTATGGATACGATTCTTCAGAAAAAACAGGAAAGGGAAATGGAATTTCCGTTTGTAGGGGGAAAGAGGAAAGTTCTGTTAAAAGAGATTCTTTTTATTGAGAGTAAATCACATCAATTATGGTTTGAGAGAACCGGAGAAAATTTATATATGTATGGTCAGATTAACGACCTGGAGTTGATTTTATCGAATTATGATTTTGTAAGGACGCATCAAAGCTTTTTAGTGAATCTTGTACATATAGAGAAAATAAATAACTATTTGCTATACTTGTCAAACGGTGCTGAAATTCCCGTGACAAAACAAAGATACGCAAAAGTGAAAGAGCAGTATTTAAGTTACAAAGAAAAAATGTAGTTAAACACGAGGTATAAAATATTATGGTAGAAGAATTTTTCAAAAGTATCAGTATTGTATTTTATGAAGCACTCTGTTGTGGAATCTTCCTGAATATGTTTTTGGAACAAAGATATCCGGCCAGATGGTTGAAATCATTATCCGTTTTTTTGCTGACAGGAGTGTTTTTGTTTTGGGCATTAATTACTCAGACGGGTGGACATTATGTTTTTCGCAGTATAGGGATTATTATAAGCATTGCACTGTTTGCTGTGATATTTTATACAGGGAAATGGCTGCTCAAGATATTTCTTAGTTTTATTTTTTATGCGATTTTATTCTGTGTTGATTATTTAGGATTAATATTGGTTGATTTATTGCTGGATTCTGCTGATTTATCAAACAGTGTAATTCAAGTGATTCTAGTCCTTTTGTGTAAGACGGTTTTGTTTGTGATTGTACTGATACTGGATTATTTTTGGAAAAGAGAAAAAGAGCTGGATGTAAAGAAATCAGAATGGATTTTAATGATTAGTTTTCCAATGATGACTGTAGTAATCATGCTTGTTATGTTGCTGTCTTTTCAACAGAAGAACAATTCTTTTGGATACTTGACGGTTTCTTTTGGAATGGTAAGCATCAATCTTGTCATGTTTGTGTTATTAAAATACATATCGGCAAGAGAAAAACAATATAATCAAATGAAGATATTACAGGAGAGAAATAAAGAAAAAATGCAGGCATATTATGAATTTAGTGAGGATTATGCGCAGAAAAAACGGATGGTGCATGATTATAACAATCAGATTCATTGCATTCAGGGACTATTGAGGCAAAACAAGTACCGGGAGGCAGAGGAATATGCAGATAAATTGACAGAAATACTAATAGATGGTCGGGAAGTCATAGATGTTAATAATACAGTATTAAATGTTGTACTAAATCAAAAATATCGTCTCGCAAAAAGTAAGGATATTGCTCTGTATTTTCAGGTAAATGATTTATCCGGATTATGGATGAAGGAGCAGGATGTGGTTATTTTGTTGTCGAATTTATTGGATAATGCGATTGAGGCTTGTGAGAAATTAGATTGTAATAAGGTGATACGGCTAAAACTTGTAAAGGAAAAACAACAAATGGTACTTTCTGTCCAGAATCCAGTGGCGGTTCCCGTAGAAATTAAAAACAATGATATCCAAACGGGTAAAGGGGATAAGAAAAATCATGGGATTGGTTTGAAGAATATTCAAATGGTTTTAGATAAGTATGGTGGAATTGGGAGAATCAGATGCGATAAGGGATGGTTTTATTATACGGCAGTAATTCCCCAAACGGAAGAAATATAAATATCTGTTTACAAAAACAAGGCTGCAGAGCCTTGTTTTTTTCTTGCAAAAAAAGTAAATATGAAAAATCACAGTCAAATTTGGTTACTTTTAGTCGAATCTTGCTACTACTGTTGAATTTAAGTAGGAAATTATGGTATATGAAAGACGAGGAGAACCTGGCTATGATAGTTAAATTTGTAAAATATCTTATTGACAAAGATGTTTTGGATAAACAATACGAAGAAGATTCTATATATGGGCTGACAATTATGCTGGAAAAGATAGTAGCATATGTTGTTTTGTTTTGTATTGCCTTTATAGTAAGAAAACCAATAGATGGAATCATCTTTACTGTTTCCTTTATGGCTGTAAGGCAGACTACAGGTGGTTTTCATGCAAAAAGTTTTTTGGGATGTCTGACAGGATCAGTATTAACATTATTAATGGCATTAGAAATAATTGCTCCGTTAATAGAAAAGTATGAAATGGTAAAAGGGATTATATTTATTCTGTCAACAGTTTGTATATGGTGTTTTGCTCCCGTGAATCATCCGAATCTGGCTTTGTCAAAATGCGAACAACAGGAGTATAAAATGTGGAGCAGAAAGGTATTGGGGATGGAATTTGGAGTAATTGTAATTGCGTATTTGTTACATATGCGATGGCAACAGTACATGATGCTTGCAATTGTGTTTTGTGCTGTTTTCATATTGATAGCAAAAATAGTAAGGCAGGAGGTGAAGTGTGATGAAAAGTAAAAAAGAAAATCGTTTACTCAACTTGGCGGGAAAACTGGCAAAGGCTGAAGCTGCCAGAGCAAAGTCCGGCTGGCCGCCAGCATGTGCAGGAATTTTGCATCAGCCGAAACGTCCGACGAAAAAGTAATGCAACATGGGAAGTGACGAAACTAAAATTTGCCCATTGAATCATAGCATTGCTTAGCATGGAACAATGGGCAGAGAAGAAAATATATCAATTCGATTGATTTTATCTATAGATATAAATTGGTGTTATATTTGGAGCAATCGCAGAACATATGAGGGAGGTTTTTCATGAAGAAAACAGGAAAAGAAGGAATCCAAAAGGGCATTATCAGTGGTACATTAGCTGTGGTATTGGTACTCACTGCTGTCGTGGGAGTGGATTTTTCCACTAGGAAAGATGCAAAAGCAGGAACAGGTATGAATACGGGAACATCCCGGGCAGCCGTTACGGAAGAACTGACTGCCAAGCGGAGCAAATTTGTCAAACAGTTTGCCTTGTCTGATGGCAGTTTTATCGCTGCCACCTACTCCATGCCCATCCATTACAAAAAGAACGGAAGATGGAAAGAAATCAATACCACTCTGGTGAAATCCGGAAAATCCCAATATAAAACAAAAGCGACGGATTTATCCATCAGAGTCTCAAAAAAAGCAAATAAAAAATCCGTTGTATCTCTGAAACGAGGTAAAACCAGCTTATCCATCGCCTTAAAAGGCAAAAAACTCAAACAATCAAAAGTAAAGATCAGCAATCCAAAGAAGACGACATACACCGATGTTCTGAACCAGAACAAAGTAACATATAAAAAAGTTCTGAAGAATACAAATGTCTCTTATGACATTTTTCCGGAAAAAGTGCAGGAGATTGTTACGGTTTCCAAGAAACAGAAGAATAAATCCTTTTCTTTCAAACTAAATACAAAATTAAAAGTTAAGGTAAAGGGTAAAAAAGTCTATTTCAAGATGAAAAAAGGAAAAACCCAATTTACCCGGATGAGCACCAAGATTACCGATGCAAATGGCGTATCGACAACCAATGTAAAACTTTTCTATAACAAAAAGACAAAAACATTGAAAGTGACACCAAATAAAAAGTGGTGGAACAGCAAAAAAAGAAAATTCCCGGTGGAAATCCGGACAACCTATCTTACCGATAAACACCGCAGAGATGTAAAGGTGGGGGCTGCTTATGCCGGCGCACCAAACAGTAACTTCGGCTATGACAAATCCCTGCTTTTGCAGGCGAATAAATGTGTGGCATTTACCAAGATGAGTACCCTTTCCGAACTGAAAAACCAAGATGTGCAGATTCGGGATGCAGCATTACATATCAAAAATGAAAAGACAATCAAATTAGGGGCTGGAAAGACCTTTGACATCGGTGTCCACAAAGTGACACAGAACTGGAACGTCAATAAACTGACCTATAACAACCGTCCGGCTTATGAAGCGGGTGCCTCAGCAACCGTGGGAATCCAGAAGGCAGGGAAATACCAGTGCGATGTAACGGACATTGTAAGGGCATGGTATGCGGGAGAAGCCAACTACGGTGTGGCATTAGTGGCGGACAATTCCAACCGCTCTTACCAGGCAAAAATAGACCGGAATCCATACTTTACCGTGCATTATGAGGTGGTGGGATTTGACGGTGCTGTGGAATTAAAGGAAAACGCACCGGTTACCCGGTCAGTAATAAAAGCCGGACAGGAGAATTACTATTACTTTGACACCAAGCCGGGCATTGCATATGACATTTACACCGATTCCTCCATTGACACACAGGCAACCATGTACGACACAGCTAAAAATCAGGTTGCCTATGACGACAATTCCGGACTGGATAACAACTTCCTCTTTACCGGAGCCTATAACGGACGGAAATATCTGAAAGTCAGCGTCAAAAACAAAGGAACCGGGGATTACACCCTTACCCTGAAAAAGCGTTTTGCCATTCCGGAACCAACGGGAATCAAAGGACAGGATAAGTATACCATCACCTGGAATGCGGTAGAGAACGCCAAAGAATATCTCATCTGCGTTTATGACGGAGGAAAGAAAATCAGCGATGCCGTTGTGACGGGAACATCCTATGATTATATCTATAACAATGAAACCGCTGGAAAGACACTGGGATTCACCGTGACGGCAAGGAAAAATGCTTCCCTGGCCGGTGAAGCATCCCGGATGGTCTATAACACAGACAGCCGGTCGGAGTGGGTATATACGACATCAATGCAGGAAACCAGAAAAAATGCTTCTGCCGCTGCGTTGGATGGGAAAATCTATGTACTCGGCGGTGAAAATGCCACAGGTTCCCTGAAAACCTTTGCGGTATATGATACGGAAAAGAAAACATGGGAAAGTCTGCCGGAGTATCCCGGTACCGAAAGCGGAATCTGTCGGGCAGCCGTGTTTGCGTACAATAACGAAATCTATGTCATCGGCGGTCAGACCGATACGGGAGTGACGGCAAAACTTCTCAAATCTGTGTATGCTTATAACACAGAGACCAGACAATGGCAGAAAAAGGCAGACCTGGCAGAGGGAAGAACCAATCTGGCATATGCATGTAGCAAAGACAAACTCTATGTATGGTCAAGGGCAGGTACCACGGATCAAGCAGAAATTTATGACATCAAAACCGATACCTGGGAGACGGCAGTTCTGCCGGACACCAGTGCGGTCATTGCTGCAGCAAGTGTGGATAATCGTGTGTTTGTGTTAAAAGAGGACGGAGAGAAGATGTTCTGGCAGGAGTATCTCCCGGAGGACAATCTCTTTGAGGACGCCGGAACCGTGTGTCCGTTTGCTGCTTCGGATATCTATGGTACTCCTGTAGTAATCAGCGGAAAAATCTATATGGCAAAAACAGAGGAGACAAAAGAAGTTCTGGTGCATGATGCTTACTCTGATGAGTGGAGCAGGATTTCGGATATGAACCTGACCAAGAAGGATTCCATGCTGACAGCTTCCGGCAATGACATTTACAGCATTGGCGGAGAGCTGGCTGGCTTTGGTGTTCTGGATACCGTAGAGCAGTATACGGTAAAAGTGCAGACCACCACAAAGCAGATGGCAGTGAATCAGGGAGAATCCTATGAATTACAGGTGAATGCCGGGAATTTAAAAAAGGGACAGGCAAAGATCGTCACGGTAAGCGTCAACCCGGAGGAAATGGAAATCCAGAATGCATCCTCTTTTGAAACAGAGGATGCGCTGAAAGAAGGGGCAGACGACGTCACCTTATTAAAATACCAGCCGAAAAAAGGCGTAATCGTGCTGAAACTGACCGGAAGTTTGGAGCGGGGAGAATCCTATGAGACTTACCAGTCCATCCCGGTAGAAGCAAAGATAACCGGGAAAACAACAGTAGAGATTACCTTGACAGAAGAAGGAAAGTAATAATGAGGGGATTCGTTCGTTAGGAAAAACATAACGGGCGGGTCCTGTTTGTCGCACAGGGAAAATATAGAATCCGGAATGGGGGAGTTATCATTGAGGAAACCAAAAAGAAAAAAAATCGGGATTGCAGCAGCCGTAGTGCTTGTCATGTGTTTGCTTGCGGGAACCAGCATAATCATAAGGAATCATCAAAATCAAAAGAAACCGGAAGAAAAGAAAGAGGAAGTCTATCAATCCCTTTCGGCGACGGACCGTGAAACCGCTGATCTGTATGCGGAACTTTATGAAACGGATCGGGAAGAGGTCGCAAAGATACAGGCGGAAACAAAGGACTGGGAGAAGACCGGTAGGAAATTGGAACAGGATTTTTTCACCATCCCGGAAAATACCAAGAACCAGATGGAACAGGAAGGCTACAGTCTGGATGATCTGGAACAGGCAGAGAAACTGTCCGTAAAAACCGGACGAAAAGCCATCGAGTTAGCAAAGGAAAAGGGAAAAACATCCGAAAACAGGCAATGGTCTGATGTGGTGAAGGATAGTGAGATTCTCAGCACGGAAGAACAGTTGGGATTGTCAAAGGAGCAGATACAGCAGTTAAAAGACAAATCCCTCAGTAAAGAGGAACGGATAGAAGTGGCGGTTCTGTTATTGAATGAGACTTGTACCTTTGAGGAAGTGTTGGTGCAGTTGGAAGCAGGGAAAACGGTGGAGGAACTGAAGGGACAGGAATCCGAATAAAACAGAAACCGAGAAAAGGAGTGGATATCTATGGGAAAGATCAAAAAGATGATAACAGGAGCGGCAGTAACTACATTTCTGTGTGGAATGGTGGTGTTTGTCAGTAGCAACACCTGTCTGGCGGCGGGGGAATCCTATAACACGGCAACCGAAGCCGCCTACGGGGATACCTTCCGGAGTGTCTATGAAAACAGGCTTGCCGTTTCCCCGTTAGAAGCTGAGAAAATTGATGGAGTGGATACCGCTACCGGACATCTGATGCTTTCCCGTAATGATCTGTCATTGGATGGAACAGGCGGCATGGACTTTGAACTGAACCGCTACTACGACAGCAACGAAGCCAACTTAGGTCATGCCACGGTGGAATATATTGAACAGTTAGAGGTAGATACCCTCTGGGTTTACTACACAGCGTCAGACGGTTCCCAGAGGCGCATTGTCGTGAACGCCGCCATCTGGAAAAACCATAAGAATGCCTTGAAAAACCTGTTAGTGAAATACGAAAAGGGCGAAGGCTGGAAAGGGGTATCCGTTAATGGCGAAAAGCACTATGAAAATGATACCCAGCGCACCAAGATCGTCAGCAATGAGGGGCACAACGTCTATGGACTGGCAAGCGGCTGGCGGTATGATTTCCCGTGGATTGAGACTGTCACATTGACTGAGGATGAAGGCTGGGGAAAGATTCCGACCTACCTTCACTATGGCAGTGCCGGGGTCATTAACATTGAAACCAAAGCGGATGATGCCGCAAAGTCCTATTCCATCAAAGGACTGGAAGGCTATGATTATGATGATATCAAACTGGAGGACTGGGACAAGACCGTAGACGGCATTGCCTGCAAATACCTTCTCCGTGATAAAACCGGACTCCGTACTTATTTCAATGAAGACGGTGTCATTGTGTTGCAGAAAGACGCCCATGACAACACGATTACCTTTGCCTATACCGATGGCATTTATTTCAGTAAGATCACCGATTCGGTAGGACGGGAGATCGTATTCCGCTACAGCGGCGAGGGTGACGAAAAGGCAGTTGCCTCCGTCACCGTTCAGGGAAAAAACGTTGCCGGAGGTGTGTCTTCTAAGACCATCACTTATGAGACCGAGGAAAAATCCTATACCCCTCATCATGGGGACCGGTTAAATGGTGTGATACTGACCAGTGCAACCGTAGACGGCAGTAAAGAAAAGTATTCCTATAAGACCGTAGAGCGGCTGGTCAACACTTCCGGTGCCGGAGTAGCGTCACAGCGTGTTTCCACCAATCAGAGTTATCTGCTGACCAAAGTAACCGCAGACGGAAGCGAACAGCACTATGAATACCGTGCCTGCTCCCAGCGGGGAGAAAAGGAATCCGGAACCGACCAGAAACGGGATGTGGTAACGGAGCAGTTCTATGTCACCAGGGAGTATGAGAAGGACACGAAAACTGGGAAAAAATCAAATGGAATCAAATATGATTATTTCCAGAAAAAAGGAAGCGATGCCCTACGTTCTTATGCGGATTTCAGGGAGAAGGAAAAGGAAGAAAACGGCGGCGATGGCATCAGCTATGAAGTATGGCAGTATGGGAACAGTGGGTTGAAAACCGTGACGGTCGTCAGTCACTTTAATCCCAACAAATATAAAACCAGCGGAAAGTATTACGATTATAAGTATAAGAAATCAAAAATCAATGCTAACACTTTAAAACTGAAAAGCAATACGAAAAAGAATGTCACATTATACATATATAATGAAAATAAGTTGCTGACCGATGAGGTCAGTTATGGAAAAGAAAAGGAAGAAACTCTTTACAGTTATGATAACAGAGGGAAGGGTTCCCTTGTGGTGCTGAAAACAGACAAGTCCTATGGGAAAAAAGGAGAGAAAGCAGTCACCACAAAAGAAGGCTATACTTATGACCGTTACCGGAATGTTTTGACCGCCAAATCTTCCAAAGCCTATCTGGCAAAAAATAAAGGGAAGGAGCATTTATACACTACAAGCTACACCTATCAGACAGTGCAGGGATACCCTGCTGGGGATGAACCCTTTGTGTGCCCGCTTGTAACAGAGGAATCCTATGCCTCTGCAGCGACAAAAAACAAACTGGTGAGTACACTATCATCCAATGGGGTTGACTATGCCAGCATTTCTGAACAGAGAAGTGTAAACGGCGGGGCATACCAGACCATTTCCAAGACGGATTTCCAGTATGACGAGCAGGGAAATGAAATCCAGGGGAAAGTCTACCCTTCCTACAGTACGGATGGGGAAAAGGAAGTCATACAGAACGATTATACCTATAACAGCCTGGGACAGCAGACCAAGAAGAACGTTACAATTACCTCCGCTAAATGTCCACAGGACAACCGTACCTACACGGAAGAAGAAGTGACCTACGATTCTTTCGGTAATGAGTTATCTTATATCGATGAGAATGGTCTAGTATCCCAAACCAGCTATGATCCGGAGACAGGAGAGGAAACCGAAACCATCCATGCGGTGGGAACAGAGTATGAATCCAAAGATAAGGAGTATGTTTCCACAGATGGATTAAAAACCATGACGGTGGACAACTATGGGCGTGTATCCATCGACATCCAGGATGCCTTTGGCAATACCATCATTAGCAAGGATGAAGCAGCAGGCACCTGGACGGAAAGTACCTATGACTATGGGGATGAAGATGACGATAGCAGTAACTCTGATGACAGCGAGGAAGACGAGGATGCTGGAGATGTGGAAATAGAAGAAACTGCCCGTTTAGTGGAAGAAAAGACATATCCCTTTACTCCGGATGAGAAGAAATTCATTATCAATGAAAATGGGGAAACGGTGGCTAACTTTTACATGACCGGAAAAGGGAAGGACATCCTGAGCGGTACGAAGTATTTCTATGATAATCTGGGCAATGAGATCGGAACAGCAGCGTTTAGCAACGGGGAACTGGATGCTGCCCACTGTACTTCCTGGAGTTTTAGTAAAAGCGAGACGGAAGTAACCGGAGAAGACGATGATGCGCAGACGATTTCTACCAGCTACAGCAAAGAATTAAATCCATCGTCTTATCAGTCAGATGTGGATACCGAAGATTATTACGACCAGTTCAATGATGCCGTATTAAGCGAGACAATTACAGAGAATGTAACCGATGCGGAGGGGAATGCCCTGTCGCAGAAAACCACTACCATCCGGGGGAAGAACAGGTCCGAATCCACCACGACTTATGAAACGGATGACTTTGGCAGAACCACAAAAGAGGATACCGTCACCAAGAACTATCAGGATGGCAGGTGGCTTCCTGCCTATGAAACCCAGACTCTCTCCACCTATGATGAGAACGGCAACGTAAGCCAGACGGAGACAAAGAGCCGGAAAGAAGGGGAGACGGATTGGGAAACCCAGACGGTTAAAACGGATTATGATGAGCAGGGACAGGTCACAAAGGAATACACTCCAAGAGGGACAAAAGAGGATGTTGCCACCAAGTATCAATACGACATCCTCGGTCAGATGATTCAGTCCGAAATCCCACAGGAGAATAAGGATGGAAGCATCCGTTACCAGACCACCAAAACCGAGTACGACAATATGGGAAATGTGACGGAACAGGAAGAACAGATTGATAGCGACAGGACATCAAGAACCGAGTATACTTATGATAAACAGGGAAACCTTGTGATGGTCAAGAGCTGCCGTGATGCAGATAAAGCACAGTATGTCCAGTATGTCTATGACGTGCAGGGGAACAAAGTGCGCCAGTTTATCGGAATGACCAGTCCACTGACAATTACGGTGTCAGAAGTGACGGATGCAGATACTTCTTCCGGAAGCGAAAATGATACAGAAGATATTTTCTCTTATGCAGGGAAAACTTATGGTATTACCATCAGTGGCAAGAAGAAATCCGATGACATCCGGGAAAACAAGTATGCCTATGATGGGAAAAACCGGTTAATATCCTATACCGATCCGGAGGGCAGGACGGAGACTTATACCTATGATGCCAACAGCAACCTCACGAAGACGGTTGACAAAAATGGAAACACCCAGAAAAACACCTATGATTACCAGAACCGTCTGACGGAGATGGTGGCAAAGGAAAAGAAAACGGGGAAAAAGACGGTACATACCTATACCTACAATGCCTATGGGGATGTAGCAACACAGGACGATACTAGCTTTGTCTATAATGATGTGTCCGGACAGGTGACAAAAGAGACGACAAAGCTGACAAAAAATAAAGATGTAGTCAAGAATTACAGCTATGATAGTGCCGGGAATAAATCTGCCTTTGCAGTCAAAGTGGGAGATGATACTAAACTTTCTCTGCAGTATACCTATGACGGGGAGTCGAAACTGACTTCTGTCACGGATGAAAAAGGGAACAAGATAGTAGGATACGACTATGATACGGACGGAAATCTTGCCGAAAGAACAGTGGATGGAAGTGGTATGACAACTACTTATGCCTACGATTACCAGAATCATCTGATATCTCTGAAGAACCAGACGGATAGTGCAGGGGTAATTTCCGAATACACATCGGAATACTTAACGAATGGACAGAAATCCAAAGAAACAGCAGATATAGTGGATGAGGCTGGAAAGAAGTCGAAAAAGACAGCGACCTATGCCTATGATTTATTAGGGCGTATCACCAAAGAAACCAAGACTGGCAGCAAGGATATTTCCTACACCTATGACAGTAACAATAACCGGAAAGAGATGAAGGCTGGCAATAAGGTAACTGCCTACAAATACAATAAAAATGATGAACTGCTCCGTACAGATACGTTAAATACGGATACGGAGGAAGATTCCGTTGTCATTTACAAAAACGATAAGAACGGAAACCAGCTTGCCACAGTTAATCGCTATGAAATTCCAAGTGATAAAAAGGACAGCACCTATGTGGATATCGATGTGACTCTGGGGGATAACCGCCTGAATGAGAACGTCGTGAATCATTACAATGCTTTGAATCAGCTAACTCACACGCTGACAAAGAATTATAAGGTCAGCTTTACTTATGATGCCGAAGGGCTGCGTACGAGCAAGACGGTGAACGGGGAGAAGACGGTCTTTGTCTGGGATGGGGACCAGTTAGTGATGGAACTGTCTGAGAGTGGAAAGGTGCAGAAACGGTATATCTGTGGCAATGATCTTGTGTATGCCGACAAAGGAACGGACACCGAAAAACAGTATTATGTGACCGATCCACATGGAAATGTGGTGCAGCTCACGGATGAAAGTGGAGCGGTTACCAAGACATATGAGTATGATTCCTTTGGTAATGAGGTAGATTCAGACAGCAAAGATGAGAATCCGTTCCGTTATTGTGGGGAGTATTATGATAAGGAGACGGAGGAGATCTACCTTAGGGCGAGGTATTATCAGCCGGAAGTGGGGAGATTTCTGACAAGGGATAGTTATACAGGGGAGGAAGATGAACCACTGAGCCTGCATTTGTATACTTATTGTGGGAATGATAGTGTAAATCGGATTGATCCTAGCGGGAATGTAAATATAGTAGTTTCTGGAGGAATTTATAAAAAGGATAAAAAAAATGGATATTGTTATGAATTCATAGAACCGGCTTTAAAAATGATAAATGATCTATATACTTGTAATAAGAAATTTACTAATTCTATTTTTAGTGGGGAAATAAAATGGTTAATTGCAGATAATGGATGGACAAAACAAAATAAAGACGATTTTAAAAAAGAGGTACAGAGAATAGGTGATATTAAGATTCAATACTTTAAAAGTAGGAAAAAATTTATTAAAATTATAAATCAGACATCAGTAAATGATCCGATAAAAACATTTACAGTATTTTCACATGGATTTCCAGGGAAAATTTCCTTTGGATATGATTATAGTACTAATCAGAAGAAATTGGACTTTCGTTTAAAAGATATTTCTAAATTAAAAAGAAGTGCTTTTAAAAATACAGGTAGCATATTCTATTCATGTAGGACAGCAAAGGGGTCATCAGAAAAAAATTTTGCTAGGCGTTGGCAAAATCTTACAACAGGGACTGTAACTGCATATGAAGGAAGAACAAACTACAAATATATAAATTCTGAATATAGTGGTGCATCTTATTATATGCATAGAGCATGGAATAAAATACGAGGGAAAAAGGATAAAAAAAGGAGGTTTCCTCAGAAATCTTTAAATATGCCAACAGGTAAAGGGAAAAGAGTGTATAAACAAATGGTTATAAGAGCGAAATAAGTAGTTATACGTCGGGCAGAAAAGGAGGAGTGAAAAATGACGATAATTATAGAAATAATTCATAACTATACTATTGTATTGGAATTAGTAAATATATTAGTGTTGATTATAAATCTGAGTTTGTTGCTTTTTCAAAAAAAGAATAAATGGTATGATTATATTATTTTATTATATGGTGGATTTCTTTTTGGCTTGATTCCATTATTTGTTGTTTTCGAGAATATTTTAGTTGCTGATTTAGGATGCATTCTGCTTACAGTGGCGTTTATTTATTTACATAATAAATTAGAAACAAGGATTTATATGCCGCTCTTAATCATGATTTATAAAATTTTGTTAGTAATAGGTATAACGTTTTTTTCAGAGCAGTATTCATTACATATGTTTGATTTCTACCTGATTTTGATGTGTATATCTGTGTTTGTTTTTGGTATTATAAATCGATTACATGAATTATCGATGCGGCAACAACTTGGCCTGATTAGATTATTTGCCTTATTAGAAATTAGTGGAGGAGTGATACAGTTATATAAGAATGATTTTCTATCGTTTGGTAAGGATTTATATGATAGACAAGAGAGTGTTTCACTATTTTTGTATTTGTTAAGAGTAGATTTTTGGATATTTGATTATCAATATCTTTATATTATATGCTTTCTGTTTGTGCTATTTATATATATTATTTTAAGAACAATATATATAAACTTTTATTCATTTATAAAAGGAGGATAATCATGAAACGACTAATAGCATATTTCATTACCATCAGTTTATTATTGGGGTGTGTCGGCAATGCGAAAGAGGCTACTGCACAGGCGAAAATCCAGGCCACGGTTAAGGATATGTCGGGTGTGAAAAGGAAACTTACTATGGATTCGGTGAAACATGTTGCCACAAAATTAATACGCTATAATTATCCGGGTGAGTATGCCCAGGTGGCAGACGGGCATTACTATTATATGCGGCAAACAGGAGAAAACAATCGTTATACAGTGTATCGGGATAAAGGGAAAAAAGTAGGATCATTTAAATATACATATGAATCCCCAGGATGGGGATATAGATGGAATGCATTCGGGTGGCATGAGGGGAAATTATATGTGAAATTTAGTGATGAAGATGATCATATGATAAAAATTGGCGTGGTGGATTTTAAGCAGGAATCCATAAAAACAATTTGTACGTGTAAATTTCCTGCTTCTACTATTGATGTGAGTTGGATGGATGTGTATCTGTATCAAAATAAAATTTATGCTAATTATGTAATGAAGGTAAAGGCTAGGTATATAAGAAAGGTAAAGGAATATGAGTTGTCTTCTGGCAATCTGTTAAACACATTCTCTGATCCAGGCTTGATTAATATTGCTGACGGAAAAATATATTATACCGCATACCAAGGGAAGGGGAAAAAACAAATTATTACATTCCGGTGCAGGGATATGGCAACCAATAAGGATAAAAAAGTGTTTCGCTGCACTGTGCCTGGAAAAAGTTATTATTTCGATGAACTGATAATGAAAGGAAAAGAGATTTATTATTATAGGACATATGGGGAATATGAATATACAAGTGCATTAGCATATTCCATTCCATCGTTCGGTGGTAAGATGCAGCAGATCGGCAAGGGAGAGATCCGTAATTTTGTTTATAGCAATAAATACTATTTTTATATTGACAAGAAATTCAGACTGCACAGGCAGAACCGTAAAACAGGCAAAGATAAGATAATCAGTGGAATTAAAGCGGTCAAAGTGGATTGTACCCAAAAAGGGCTTTATGTGCAGAAATACGACAAGTGGTTTGATAAGGATGGGTTTGAAGATGCCAATGATGATTATACACCTGCTCTTTATTTCATGAATTTCAAAGGGAAAAATGTAAAAAAGATTGCCAAATATACTTATGGGCATATGAGTTATGAAGGATGGTGGTAAATGTGGTATTTCAATGGGGTTATTTATAAAAAACCTCTAGTGTAGGGGAGTTGTCACCCACCTCCCAAGCTGATATGATAAGTATCAGAAGGACAGGTGATTGCTATGAGTTATAACAAATATCCAAAGGAAATGAAGGAAACCATAATAGCAAGAATGCTTGAAGGCGATGAAACAGTAACGGACATCCAGCGAGATACAGGAGTAGGGATCAATACTCTGTACAGATGGAGAGATCAGGCTAAGCATCAAAAGGGCTTATCAGCAACAACAAAATATAAGAATGCAGATAAATGGAGCAGTCAGGACAAGTTCATGGTTGTTCTTGAAACTGCAAATTTAACAGAGATAGAGTTCTCGGAGTATTGCCGTGAAAAAGGTGTTTATCCGGAGCAGGTTAAAGAATGGAAAGAGGCTTGCATAAACGCAAATGATATCGCAAGAGAAAAAAGCACAAAGGCAGGCAAAGAACTCCGTGCAGAACGGAAAGAAAAGGAGAAGTTAGAAAAAGAACTTGCAAGAAAAGAAAAGGCATTGGCTGAAGCAATTGCATTATTAGTGCTACGAAAAAAAGCAGATGCGATTTGGGGAACGGACGAAGAGGACGAATGATCAACGCTTCAGATCGCAGACAAGCAGTAGAGTTGATCAAAGAAGCAGTAGATTCAGGAGTAGCATTGTATAAAGCATGCGCAGAGCTTGGAATCAGTAAGCGAACATATAACCACTGGAAGAATACAGACAGTGATTATATAGACAAACGCACGATATGTGCAAGACCAGAGCCGGCGAATAAGCTGACTAAGGAAGAAAGGCAGGAGATATTGGACATATGCAATACAGAAGAGTTTGCATCAAAAACACCAAGTGAGATTGTTCCAATGCTTGCGGACAGAGGAGGCTATATAGCAAGTGAAAGTACATTTTACAAAGTGTTAAAGGAAGCAAAACAGTTGACTCACAGAGGACGGGAGCAGCGGAAACATAAGAGACCAATATCAACGCACAAAGCAACGAGAGCCAATCAGGTGTGGATGTGGGATATCACATACTTAAACGGACCGATCAAAGGAATGCATTATTATTTATATATGTTTTCTGATTTATACAGCAGGAAGATTGTTGGCTAGAAAGTTTGGGAAAGTGAAGATGCAAAGCATGCGAGTGAATTAGTGAAACGAATTTATCGGGATGAAAAGATATATATCAGAAATATGCAGAAAGAACCATTGGTGCTGCATTCTGATAATGGAAGTCCGATGAAGGGAACGACAATGTTGGAAACATTGTATGCACTGGGAATTATGCCATCGAAAAGTAGACTACGGGTAAGTAATGATAATCCATATGCAGAGAGTTTGTTTAAGACATTAAAATATGTGCCGAATTTTCAACCGCAAGGATTTGCCACACTGACAGAAGCAAGATTGTGGGTAAAGCGGTTTGTGGAATGGTACAATAACGAACATCGTCATAGTGGGATAAACTATGTGACACCATCACAGAGACATATGGGATTGGATCAGGAAGTTTTAAGGAAGCGAAAAGAGGTTTACGAAAAAGCGAAAGAAAGACATCCGGAAAGATGGGCAAAAGGAACCAGAGCCTGGAGTTTTTCAGAAGAAGAATGGCTAAATCCAAGACAAGAAGCAGAAACAAAAAAAGAGGCGAAAGGCTCGTGAAATTAAAAGAAAGGAAAATCGGGTAGGGTGACAACCACCCGAAAAAATTCCGTGATAAATATAAATGATTAGGAGTACAGAAAAAGGAGTGAATATCTATGGGAAAGATCAAAAAGATGATTACAGGAGTGGCAATCACATTTTTGTGTGGAATGGCGGTATTTGTCGGTAGTAACAGCTGCCTAGCGGCAGGAGAATCCTATGACACCGCACTGGAAGCCGCTTACGGAGATACCTTCCGGAGCGTCTATGAAAACAGGCTTGCCGGCTCCACGTTAGAAGCGGAAGGAATCGACGGAGTAGATACCGCCACCGGTCATCTGATGCTTTCCCGTAATGACCTGTCATTGGACGGAACCGGCGGTATGGACTTTGAACTGAACCGCTACTACGACAGCAACGAAGCCAACTTAGGCCATGCCACAGTGGAATATATTGAACAGTTAGAGGTAGATACCCTCTGGGTTTACTACACAGCGTCAGACGGTTCCCAGAGGCGCATTGTCGTGAACGCCGCCATCTGGAAAAACCATAAGAATGCCTTGAAAAACCTGTTAGTGAAATACGAAAAGGGCGAAGGCTGGAAAGGGGTATCCGTTAATGGCGAAAAGCACTATGAAAATGATACCCAGCGCACCAAGATCGTCAGCAATGAGGGGCACAACGTCTATGGACTGGCAAGCGGCTGGCGGTATGATTTCCCGTGGATTGAGACTGTCACATTGACTGAGGATGAAGGCTGGGGAAAGAATCCCACTTACCTTCACTATGGCAGTGCCAGGGTCATTTACATCGAAACCGAAGCGGATGACGCCACAAAGACCTATTCCATCAAAGGACTGGAAGGCTACGATTATGATGATATCAAACTGGAGGACTGGGATAAGACCGTAGACGGCATTGCCTGCAAATACCTTCTCCGTGACAAAAACGGACTCCGTACCTATTTCAATGAAGACGGTGTCATTGTGCTACAGAAAGACGCCCATGACAACATCATTACTATAACAGCAACGAAGCTGGAATCGGTCACCCAACGGTAGAATATCTGGATAAAATTGATGTGGATACGGTGTATTTACAGTTTCAGACACAGAGCGGGGATACGCATCAGATTATTGTGTGTACTTCTCTGATTAACAACCATAAGAAGGCACTTAAGGATTTATTGGATCTATCGGCTTATTTTAATATATGGAAAAAATTAAATATGGAATGGAGGTGAAACAATGTCATATATCAAGCCAGAACTGGTTGCAAAAGCAAAGGAAATGGACTTGTTGACCTATCTGAAAAACTATGAACCAGGACAACTTGTCAAACTGTCAGGTGGCGAGTATTGTACGAAGGAGCATGACAGTTTGAAAATTTCCAACGGAAAATGGTGTTGGTGGTCAAGAGGAATCGGTGGCAGGTCAGCACTTGATTATCTCATTAAAGTACAAAATATTCCTTTTTTGGAAGCGGTAGAAATTATTTTAGGACAGGCGGCAGTCAGGCCGCCTGTCCTAATGCCACAGAAAGAAAAAAGGGAAAGGGGAGAACTTATCATACCCAAAATGGTTGCAAGTCCTACGACAGCATATTGGTATCTGACCGAACAGCGTATGATTGACTGGAAAATTGTCATGGATTGCTTTAGAAAAAAGCTGATAAAGGAAACGGAGAATCATGAGGTTGCTTTTATTGGATATGACGAAAATGGAGTAATCCGATGTATCAATTTAAGGGCAACAGATGATTCCGATTTCAAAAAAACAGTATATGGTTCGGACAGGCAGTTTGCTTTTCGGCTGGTAACGGAAAAAATCTTGTTCTTCATTTATACGAGGCAGCGATTGACTTACTTTCTTACCTTACCTTATTGAAAGAACAAGGAGTAGATTACAGGGATGGCAATTATATTTCGCTGGGAGGAATTTATCAGCCCAAAAAAGAAATTGAAAAAAGTACCGTTCCGGTTGCTTTGAAACGGTATCTTGCAGAACACAAAACAACGAAAATCATGGTATATTTTGATAATGATTTTGCGGGTAGGAAAGCGGCCGAAACCCTGAAAATTATATTGCTGGAATATGAGGTGAAAAATTATCCACCACCAAAAGGAAAAGATTATAACGATTATTTAGTTATGAAACGAGTAAGTGAATTAAAGAAAAAATCAAGGGAGGTCTGTCGATGAAATATTTGGCGGATTCCAGAGCAGAAGCTGAGGAAAAAGTAGAAAACGATTGGAATAATCAGCAGTATGTTCTGGATAATAAACATTTTGTAGGGGCGGAGTTTCATGCGAGAGAGACGGAAAGAGAAACAATAAAAGTCCTGCTAATTAAGCCCAATGTCAAACCGGAAGTCGCATATATCGGGATAGAATTGAAGGATATGCAGCGGGTTGTCGGTGGGTATATACAGGAGTATTAACCATTTGACGATGAAGCAGCGGTTGTCTGTAATGATGAGGGAAAATAGACGGGCTGCCATTAAACCGGGCAATTTATTCACAAGAAGGAGAAATGATTGATATTATTGCAGGAACATTTTTTATCTGTGATGCACCGATAACAAGTGAAACTTTCCAAAGTTTATCAGATGAACAGATAAAAAAATATGATAAGATGTTCCGTGATCCGGAGCGTTTTTACAGAGTGGGCGATGAAATTAAGGTACAAAAGATAAAATCTTCGAGGGGGATGGAGAGGTAAGTTTCAGGTTGTTATTATTGAAAACATGGTTTAATAGAGCAAGGTTTCAAGCGGGCAGGAGAGATGAGGAGCAGTATGTACTATACCCGCTTGTTAGGGGAAACCCCTAATACCCACTGAAAGAGCTAGACAAGAAGAAGTAAGTGATATATTCTTAAGAAAGATAGAGACTAATTTGTAGTATTTTATTGGTAATCTTAGTGGATAGGAGTGTTTGACATGGTATCGTTTTTTGGAATTATTGCATTTGTGGCTGCAAGTTATGGTTTGTATGCTCAAATTCATAAAAAGGAAATAGCACAAGCAGTTGCTGCGTATATTGTAACGGTTTTAACTATAATTATTGCTGTGGTTTCTTTTCGAAATTCTCCGAATACAACTCTCGTTGAACAAGAAGATATAGCCAAAGAAAGTGCCAAACCAACCTCAACTAGTACAATTCAACCTGTTGACAGTGAAGATGATGGAGAATCAGAGAAAAAACTTAATACCAAAGAAACTATGAGTTTTACTGGTAATAAAATTAGTGGCATTATGGACGGAGAAGATAGTAGAGAAGAACAGTATATGGCTACACAGACAGGAATATACAGGTTTGATTTTGATATAGATGATGTAAATAAAGGGTATTGCTTTTATATATTAGATTCAAAGCAAGAAGAAGTACAAAGGGGATATAGTTCTGATTCAGGTATTAATGCTTATATGGAAAGTGGTATGGAATATACATTAGTAGTAGAACATAGCGAACAAGAGGAAGAAGTTGAATATTGTATATCAATTCATTCGCCAGATGGAATTGAAAATATTGAGGGTAAATCAATTAAAGGTGAAATTAGTTATATTGGTCAGGAAAAAGAATATATATATTCAGCACAAAGATCAGGAATATATAGGTTTGATTTTGATATAGATGATGTAAATAATGATTATGTTTTTCAAGTTTACGATTCGAAAAATAATGAATTGTTATATAAAAATTTCTCTGATAAGGGTGGAACAATAGAATTAACCAAAGGGGATATTTACAAAGTTAAGGTAGTGCAAAATGAGGGGATGCCAAAGTATACAATAAAAATAGGAGTACCTAATAAAATTAAAGATGTACAAGAAGATAAAATAACAGGAGAAATAAAGTATAATGACCAAACAGATACATTTAATTATACCACACCGAGAACGGGTGTATATAGATTTGATTTTGAAATAGATGATGTAAATAATGAATATGATTTCAAAATTTTTGATGAGAAAAGAGAAGAAATTGTTAATACCTATTCTTCTAACGAAGGTAAAACTGTGGAATTGCAAAAAGGAAAGAAATATGAAATTCAGATAGGTCAGAATACAGGATTTGCTAAATATGCCATACAAATACATATTCCTAATAAAGCTTACACTATAAATAACAATGTTATCAGTGGAAGTATAAGTTATATTGATCAACAAAATGTATACTATTATACACCAAAAAGGACTGGTACTTACGGTTTTAGTTTTGGTATTAACAATGCCGAAAATAGTTATAGAATATCTTTGCTTGATTCTAAGAATGAAGTTATTTTCGATACATATAGTTCTAATGAGTGCAAAGAGGTGGAATTAAAAAAGAATCAAAAGTATAGATTGCATGTAAACTATTCACGGGGATTTGAAAAATATAAAATTTCAATAAAGCAAATTTAGCTTACATAGCCATTACGCTAACACCGTAGTGGCTTATTTTTTTTGTGAGGAGGTGAACACATTGCGAAAACGATCTATCCGTGTCGGTGTCCGGTTCAATCAGTCAGAGCACGAGAGGTTTCAAAAACTGGTGGAGGATTCTGGACTATCGCAGGAGGAATATTTACGCCAGTTAGTGCGTGGTGTTGTACCGAGGGATGCCCCGCCACCGGACTACTACAAAATGATGCGGCAGCTATACCACATTGGAAATTTGCTGAATCAGATTGCGAAAAAAGCTCATGTGTTAAATGTCATGGATGTCAAACGCTATGACGAAGCTGTGGCAGAGTTTGAGCAGGCAGTGAAAATAATTACTGAAGCAGTCATTTTGCCAAAGGAAAAGTGAGGTGTCCGATGGCAACAACAAAGATATGGGATGTGAAAGGGTGGCTGGGGAAAGTGGTTATCTATATTGAAAACCCTGCGAAAACAGAGAATCCAGCTTTTTATCAGAAAGCTGATATGACAGAAACACAGGTACAGGGACTGACGGATGTCATTGAGTATGCGGTCGATTCTAATAAAACCGAAATGCAATATTATGTGTCAGCGCTTAACTGTTCCACCCTGACTGCAAGAAATGAAATGATGGCGGTCAAAAAACGTTATGGGAACGAGGACGGGATCGTTGTTTTTCATGGATACCAGTCTTTTGCAGAAGGAGAAGTGACACCGGATATGGCCCATGAAATCGGTGTGCGGTTGGCGGAGGAACTTTGGGGCGAACGGTTTCAGGTGTTGATTGCTACGCATCTTGATAAGGCAAACCATATTCACAACCATTTTGTCTTAAACTCGTTTTCCTTTCTGGATGGCAGGCGATATAAGGGTTTTACGCACAGAGCTGCAGTCGTGCAGTAGTTGGCAACACTCTGATGAGATATTGAAATGTTGTGGATGTCCTTAAGTGCCTGAGAAGTTTTACGGAGAGACAGTCCAAGATTGACACGATATGTCAGACAGAGCGACATGACATGTGAGTCAAATTTAGTAAACCGTAATGATGATGCATTTTGGAGAAGGAAAGACAGATCCATCTTAAAGAAATCTATCGCAAATTCACGGTAGATGTAATGGAGTTTATATCTGATTTTTCCATGTTCCTCATCAAGATGATTTTTCTCTATTTTTTTGAGATTATAGAGATAGTAAGAGCATTTAGGGTTTACACATTTATGGATGATGAAATGCTTTCTGCTTTTGATGGAAACAAGACTGTGACAGCAATGAGGGCAGTTTAACCGATGATTTTTTGAAAAACGGTTATCTTTAGTGGGCGAAAAACGGGACTGACAGACTTTGCATAAGACTTGAGATTTCTTTTTCCCGTCATTCCACATCAGATAATCTACAGGAGCATCGCAAGCCGGGCAGCGGCAGGAGGAAGGGATATCGCAGGCAACCCGTCGGAATACCGGGCGAAGCGTTTTGTGGTAGCGTTTCTGATAGTATGGGATAAGATCTTTCCAGTTCCATTCCTGTTGAAAAGAAATGATGCGTGGAAGCTGGTCGATCTTATATTTCTGGTATTTTGGGGAATGTGAGTCGTCAAAGGACCACTGTTTGAGAGGTATGTATTGCAGATAAAGTTTAATAATTGACCAATAATTTTACGTTGGTAATTGATGTATTGAAGTAAATAAAGTATAATGTCCATGAGCAATGAAATCCTTTCGTGTTTTGTTTTTGTGGAGATTACATTATACATCAAAAAGGGGGACATTGTTCTTTTTATTGCAAAACCCCATAAAATCAAGGTTTAGAACAATAAAACTAGGTAATGGCTTGACAATACCCAATAGAGAGAGAGGATACAAAAATGGTAACAGTAGAAACGTATATTAAACATAGGAATTGTTTTATTAAAATTGAACCTGATACTGACATAGAATTTATTACTGATGTTTGTTATTTAGAAGGAGCAATTGTAATAAAATATTATACTCAAGAGATTATGGGATTAAAACAATATGATTTGATTAATCATTTGTGGTCATACTTCATAGATGCAATAGATGAATTAATAGAAGGAAAAAGGGAAACTGAGAAACGAAAAAAATAATCGGAATGGACTTTTGATAATTATAGGTAAAAAGACATATATGGTAAAAAAAGAATTTTTTTCAGAAATATTATCTGCTGCAGATGTTTTTTGGGAATTATTAGCACAATGTGATATAAGTGTTTTAGAGAGAAAAAATAAAATACAAGAAATAAGAAAATAATTATGAAGTTAGACATACAGTTTTCTAGTTTGCGAGTGATATGTATCAGACGAAGGAAAGATATTTGGAACGATGGAAGAAAGGAAACGGAGATTGGAGTTTTTATGAGGAGTGGCTAAATTAAATCTCAAATAGAAAAGGAAACGAAAACAGAGGCGAAGGCTTCATAACATTTAAGGAAAGGAAATTTTGGTAGGGTGACAACCACACGAAAAAATTCCGAATAATAAAAGTATGGTAGTATATCCATGCCGATCTGGAAAAGGATGAATGAGAAAATTATGGAGAAAGTGCTTGATTTTTTGGAGGACAAAAAGCATACTGTGGTTAGGATGTGACGGAAATATATAAAAATGGCAAGGCCAAGAAGACCGAAAGTGGAGAATCCAAAAACAAAGAAAGTGGATGTATGCCTGATGGAATATGAGTACGACAGAAAAAAATATGCCAAGCGTCACAATCAAACACTTGCACAAACATTGCGATTAGAAGTAGAGAAGATGATTGCATTGTTGTAAACTCCTATAGATTCTTTTTTGTTTATTATAATTAAAGAATTCAAAAGGAAGAGTTTTCTATAAGGAGAGATATCGCAGTGAAGACGCCCTGTATAGATTTACATATTCCGATGCTTATGGCAAAAGGACTTCAGTCTATTCAAAGGATTAAAAATGAGTGTTCCAGATCGGATGTAGGATTTAATCTGCGGTAAAACTGCCGTAGGTGGGAACTATAATTCGACGCGTGACACAGTAAGTGCTCCAAAACATAGCGTTACTGACAAATAACACTCATTTTGCTATGATATCAGTAACCAATGAGTGAGCGTTATACAGAGACAGCTTCGGCAGAAACAGCAAGAAATGATGCGGCAGCAACATCATTACCATTTACAGCAGGGAAAAACGGAAGTTATACGAGATTTATTCAGTGTTATTTAGAAGATAAAGAAAGACTCGATCAATATTTATTTCTGTTAGTTAATATTGGAGCCCGAAATAATGTTAATATTACAGATAAAGAACTCCTTGAGGGAAGGATTAAAATACCAAAAACTGTAGAGGAACAAACTAAAATTGTTGATATGTTTGAGGATATTAACCACTTCATCACCCTTCATCAGCGAGAATCAATATTTGCCTTTATTAACAATAAAGTATAATACATCTGTGAGTGACACAAGTGGGAATTATATAAATGTGACTAATCCTATAAAATAAAAGTATACTTTTATAGGAGATGTTTCACATGCAAAGTACGAATGAGTATGTTACTGATTTTGGTCATCTTCATTTACGCATTGAAGAAATTTTGAAAGACCGTGGAATAAGCAAGACGAAGGTCTGCAAAGAACTGGACATTCCACGTACAAATTTCAACAGATATTGTCAGAACAAACAGACACGATGGGACTTGAAGTTTTTATGTAAATTGTGTTTGTACTTGAAGGTAGACTTAGGAGAATTGACAGAGTACATACCGCCAAACCTGGAAAGTAAATGAATATGAATCATTAGTAAAGAATTAGAGGAACATGTCAGGAACATGGCTCCTCTTTTCTTTTTGCACAAAAGAAAAGAGGCGGCTGTGTTCTGGTGGAGAGAAGGGAGAAGAACACAGATGGGGCGAACGACCAGCAAAAAGATGATTCCATTATTGTTGCTTAGAATACTATGGATCCATGCAGATAAGGATCATATGATCTCGATGGAATATATATGTGACAGATTGGAGGATGAATTTGAATCGGAAAGAAGGATGGGAAGACCGGCATTGCGGAAACTGGTATCCTCTAACATTCGTCAGCTCAATCTTTTTTTCCATGAAACGCAGTGGTGCTTGAATGAGGGAGAGGAACTTCAGATCTGTGAGAAAGCGATTGCCAACCCGGAGCAGCCCGGCGGCTACATTAAGGTATATTGTCTGAACGACAGATTGTTTTCAGATACGGAGATACGCATGCTGCATGACAGCATATTATTTTCACCCGGCGTGGACGATGGATGTGCCAGTCGGATTCTGGACAAATTAAAACGATGTGCAGGCAAATATTTTGGAAGCTGGTTTGAATATGTGAAATACCGGGAGACATTCAAGCGATGCCAGTGTGAGCGGCTTTTTCAATATTTAATGGAAATCGGAAAAGCAATCAAGAAAATCAGAAAAATAACATTCCGGTATCGGAAAAACGGGAAACTATCGGACAGAGTATATACAGTAACACCATATTTCATGGTCATTAGTGGCGGTTGGTATTATCTTATCTGCAATACGGCTGGAAAAGACAATTTGTCTCATTATCGAATTGACCGAATGCAGCAGGTGGCGATGCACCCGATGGAGCAGGGAAAGTGTATGAGTCAATTGGAGGGTGTCGATTCTTCCTTTGAAATCTCACGATATATGGAGGAACATCCGAGAATGTCCTATGAAAAGCCGGTGAGTGCCACACTTATGGTAGAGGAATATCTTGTTGAAGCAGTGGAAACGGAATTTCGGACCACCTCTAAGATAAAGACACAGGAGCATCTTTTTCGAATACGAATCATATCCACCAAGACGGCAATCTGTAATTGGATCATAAACCTGAGTGAACATATCAAGATCGAAACGACATCAGATCCGACCATCATCGACCAGTTGTGTCAAAAGGCACAGTGTATTATAGAAAATTATCAGAAAACAAATAAAATCACATGATTCTCCGAAAATTCCAAAATAATGGAAATTTCACATTATATTATATTCCTGACAATGGTAATGAAAAATGACAGTGTATTATTACGGAAAACCGTGATGACTATCGTGGAACAATTAGTCTTTTTCATTTTTGGGCATTGTTATATAATTCAATTGTGGTCACAGAAAGGATGTGAATGCTTGAAGAATGTATGAGAGCATAGTCCGGAGAAAATTGATGTTTTACTTAGAACAAACGAAGATGTCAAAGTATAAATTTGCACAGAAGAGTGGAATGCCACTTAGCACATTGTATGACATCGCGAAAAAAGAAGATTATGATATTCGTGAAAGTAATATCATTAAGGTAAGTCGCGGTATGAGTATGGAGCCTTTTGAATTGTTTCAGACAAACGAACAAATTCTTGTAATACAAAATATGCAAGAAATAATGTTGATACAAGAAGTAAGATTGCTCCCATCGCAATATCAGAAAATCTTGTTTGAGTATCTGCAAAGTTTACGAAAGATTGCAGACGACAAGAAATTATAAGCATGTTTCACTTAGTATAGACGGCATTATATGTGGAGAAATGAGATTGACAAAACCAGAGTTTCTTCATATCATAATAAGTAGAAAGCACTGGACATCCACACAAAGGATGTAAAGATTTGTGGCTATGTCATAGTCAATTTCGGTTATGACAAACTGCGTGGCACAGTATCCTGGAGGAAATTGTCATATCCAATATGAGGATTAGGTCATATGTGATTGGTTTAAGTATAACAGCTTAAGCAAACTGCCAGTGGTGATTCTGAGGGAAGCGAAAGCTTCCCTTTTTTTCTGCCTAAGAAAGAGAGGATTATTGAAATGGGAAAATCAGCATTGATTAAAAAGATACATAATGCGGCAGTTAACTATCAGAAATATCTTGCAGGAAGGACATTTCTTTATGTATATGATGATTCGGTTGTAGAAATTGTTTTTAAGAGCTCGTCTTTTCAACATTTGACAGGAGTAAAGACAAATTTAAAAGCAAAAGGATTCTATGCTCATGCAAAGAAGAAAAATGGTTTGCGACCAGGAGAAGTAATGTTCGACAAAACGCATCCGTATGACCTTGCAGAAAAGAAAATGGATTATTTAGGAGATTTATATAAGGTTACTTGTAGTGATGTAATGATTGCTACGGACATTGTGACGATAAGCGCAGTGTATAAAGTGGGAGTTACAAATTTTCGATTTATTCTTCTATGTGGACCAAACAGAGATACAACGGGACAGTTGATAGATGATTGTTTGGTGCCGTATTCTTTTCGAGTCGAAGATATTAGTGCCAGCCGCTTTGAAGAACTACATGAAGTACAATATATTTTTTCAAAGGGGACAAATGAGCAATATTATTCTCAAATAACATATTGCGCAGGAAGAGAAAATTTGGATCTTCCTGCACAGATAAAAGAAAAAATCAAGATTTCTTGAAAATGAAATGAGGTGACAGGTATGCTGCCTCATTATATTTTCAGGGGTTTCTTAAGAATATCTTGTTATTCCGTTATATTTGCAACGGAACAAATAGTCTACCATTTTTCAAAATCCGCTTTTATAATTTAGATGTGTCCACAGGAAATAATCCTATTAGACACGGACAACTGAATACGATGATTTCACTGGACGTAAGGAACAGTTACGCATTGCGCCGTGCCGCAGATGCGCCAGGATCGGTAGGACAGACACAAAGGAGATAGCTTATCAGGTATTTTTTTTGATTGATCTGTCTGATGTGAGATGCCGGGAGCGATAACATCCATGCAAAAGAGGAATTGTGGTGATTCCGTGGTTGCGACTGTTCTATGATAATGATACTCCCTTTATGGTCTATAAGAGATGGTGCGAGTCCAGAGTGTGCTGCTAACCACAGTGACCGGTGATTTCAACTGGAGATTATGTTTCATATATCTTGACAATGCACACAATGCGTGGTAATATATGGATGAAAAATTATTTATTGAGGAGATATTATGGAACTAAAGGAATTATTAAAGGAAGCAAGGAAACAAACAGGCATGACACAGAAACAATTTGCCGCATATTTTAGAATTCCTTACCGAACATTAGAAGATTGGGAACGAGGTGTTCGACATATAGCAGAATATCTTCTTCGATTGATGATTTATCGTTTGGAAATGGAAGGTTTGGCAAGAGGACTTTCAGAAAAAATGCCAGATTGATGTTGGAGGTGAATACAATGCCTTTACAAACAGACCATTTAGATATTCCTATTTGGCAAAAGTATACTATGACGATTGAAGAGGCTGCCGCATATTTTCATATTGGAAGAAGCCGCATAAGAGCAATTGTAGCGGAAAATCCATATGCACCATATGTTTTAATGGTTGGAAATCGTGTTCAGATAAAGAGAAAACTATTTGAGCAGTTTGTGGATGAGGCAAATGCACTTTGAACTAAACGATTTTGTTAAATGGGCTGTAGCATAATATAAAAATATGCTATTATATTTAAGTCATACTAGTGCTTAGCTTTCTTTAGTGGAAAGTGAGGAAGCATGTTATGTATACAAGTCGAAGAGACAAAAAGAATCGAAAACTGCATAATGGAGAAATTCAGTTAGCGGACGGCAGATATCGTTATAAGTATATAGACGAATTGGGTAAATCCCGGTATGTCTATTCAAAGCGGTTGGTTCCAAATGATCCTGCAGTACATGGAAAGAAAGAAGAATCACTGCGTGAGAAAATCGCAAGGATTCAGAAAGACAAGCAGGATAAAATTGCAATGAGCCGTGGCGATATGACGGTGTTAGCTTTAGTGGAGCTTTATATTTCTCAGAAAATAGGTGTTAAGCCGAGTACAAGACTCGGTTATAAAACAGTAGTGAATTTTCTGAAAAAAGATCCTTTTGGAAAGAGAAAGATTTCATCTGTAAAAACTTCAGATGCCAGAGGATGGTTGATTGATCTGCAAAAAAATGGCAGAGGATATAGTTCTATTCATTCCATTCGAGGTGTGTTGCGTCCTGCATTTCGGCTTGCCTATGAAGACGATTTTATTAGAAAAAATCCATTTGATTTTGAGTTGGCAAGTGTGCTTGTGAATGATAGTGTAACCCGACAGGCACTTACAAGAAAGCAGGAAAGACTATTCTTGGAGTTTGTCCGCAAAGATGCACATTATCAAAGAGTGTATGAGGGTATATTTATTTTGTTTAATACCGGACTTCGAATTTCTGAATTTGTAGGACTGACAATAGGTGATATTGATTTTGAACATATGATCATTAATGTGGATCATCAGTTGGTTAGAGTGTACAATGAAAGAAAGTCATATATTATTCAGAAAACCAAAACAACGGCAGGGGTGCGTAAAGTACCGATGACGCCAGAAGTTGCGGATTGCTTTCGAAAGATTATAAAAAATCGAAAGAAAGTAAAAAAGGAACCGGTAGTAGATGGGTACAAAGGTTTTCTATACTTAGATCAAAATGGAATGCCGATGGTGGCGTTACATTGGGAAAAATACTTTCAGTTCATTCGTGAAAAGTATAACAAGTTGTATAAGGAACCATTACCAACAGTCACTCCGCATGTGTGCAGGCATACCTTTTGTACTAAGATGGCAAAATCTGGAATGAATCCGGCAAAGCTAAAGTATATTATGGGACACAGTTCTATGGATATAACTTTTGATACCTATACTCATTTGCAAGTAGATGATGTGAGGGATGAGATGCTAAACATAGCACAAATGGAAAATAATATGATTATGCAGGAATCGCTGAAAACAATGGAGTTAGAAAACAATGAAGAGGAAGAGTTATTTAATTTTTAACTTCATAATGACAAGGTGCAAAAACCTTGATTTTACACCTTTCAAATGAAAGAAAATAGTAATTTACAGGATGTAATAAGAAAATAATGAAAAATTATATATCGTTTCAATATTATTGATGTGGTAAGAGATTTCAGGTATTGAACGGTGTTAAAAGGATATGAAAAATTATGATTAGAGTTTTATTTATCTGCCATGGCAACATCTGCCGTTCCACCATGGCGCAGTTCGTTTTCCAGCACCTTGTCAACGAACAGCACCTCACCGATCAGTTCTACATCGACTCCCGTGCCACCAGCACGGAGGAGATCGGCAACCAGCCACACCACGGTACTGTCCGCAAGCTGCGAGAGGTCGGCATTCCGGTGCTGCCGCACCGCGCCACGCAGATCACCTGGCAGGATTATCAGGAGGCAGACTATATTATCGGCATGGACGAATGGAATATGAAAAATCTCCATCGCATGCTGAAGGGCGACCCGGACGGCAAGGTGTACAAGTTGTTGGAGTTTGCGGGCAGTCATCGGGACATTGCGGATCCGTGGTACACCGGCAATTTTGATGCGACCTACGATGACGTGCTGGAGGGTTGTACGGCGTTCCTGAAGTATCTTAGGGAAAATAAAGAGATATAATATGATATTGGGGGCAAAAGGCATCCACCCTCCCGATCCCATCCTCCTTCTTGTTTTCCAAACGTGAATAGTATATAATATACTTTATATAATGATGCACGGCAATGATATCAATGGATCGATCCGGAGCATCAGATAGAGGGGCGATATTTTCGAGCCTTTCATAGAACACGACGGAGGGACAGACCATGAAGGAAAAGATTTATAAGAGATTTCAGGAGATTTTTGGAGCGGAGGGAGAGATTGGTGTTTATTTTGCACCGGGACGTGTGAATCTGATCGGTGAGCATACCGATTACAACGGCGGACATGTATTTCCGTGCGCCCTGACGATCGGTACATATGGAGCCGTTCGCAAGAGAAATGACAATAAGCTTCGCTTTTATTCTATGAATTTTGAGCATCTGAACGTGATCGAGTCAAGTCTTGATGATCTTACGCCGCGCAAGAATGCCGGATGGACGAACTATCCGAAGGGCGTGATGTGGGCGTTGCGTGAGAAGGGCTATGAGATCCCGTGTGGTATTGATCTGATGCTGTTTGGTAATATCCCGAATGGTTCGGGACTTTCGTCTTCTGCATCGGTGGAGGTGCTGACGGGTTATATTCTGAATGATCTGTTTGATCTTGGTATATCCAATCAGGATCTGGCACTTCTGGGACAGTTTTCGGAGAATAATTTCAACGGAGTCAACTGTGGAATTATGGATCAGTTTGCAATCGCTATGGGCAAGAAGGATCATGCAATCTTTCTGGATACGGCAGATCTTTCGTTTGAATATGCACCGATCAAGCTGGAGGGTGCAAAGATCGTGATTTCTTGCAGCAATAAGAAGCGTGGCCTTGGAGATTCCAAGTATAATGAGCGCCGTGCAGAGTGCGAGGAGGCTCTGGAGGAGATCCGGCAGAAGGTGAAGGTGGACAGCCTTGGTGACCTGAGCGAGGAGCAGTTTGAAGAGGTGAAGGATGCGATCAAGGATGCAACCCGCCAGAAGAGAGCAAAGCATGCGGTATATGAGAACCAGCGCACGATCAAGGCAGTACAGGCATTGAAGGCAAATGATATTGAGCTGTTCGGTAAGCTGATGAATGCGTCTCATGTTTCGCTGAGAGATGATTATGAGGTGACCGGTATTGAGCTTGATACACTGGTGGAGGAAGCCTGGAAGGTTGACGGTGTGATCGGTTCCCGTATGACAGGAGCAGGCTTTGGGGGATGCACCGTAAGTATTGTAAAGGATGACGCCGTTGATACATTTATTGAGAAGGTTGGCACAGCCTATAAGGCAGCAATCGGATATGCCGCCGATTTCTATGTAGTACAGATCGGAGACGGTCCGGCGAAGCTGTAAGATAAGGAGATTTACAGGATACAAAGGGGGTGCGTGGTATGGAAACGATTTCAGATAAGATAGCAGAGAGCGGTTTTGAGATGCACAAGGAACAATTTGCCAGACTGGCAGGCATGTCGGAGTGCGGCATGATGATCACGAAGATGCAGGCGGAGCCTCAGATTATATATGCCAATGATGGATTTTACAGAATGTTTCAGTATACCTCGGAGGAGTTTGAGGAATGCTTTGATAATAAGGTCATGGGACCGGCGCTCCCGGAGGAGAAGCAGCGTATGAAAGCGCTGATGGCGCGTCAGGTCAGTATGGGCGGTAGTATTCATCTGGAGTTTCGGGCGAAACGCAAGGATGAATCGATCATCTGGATTTCTTTTACGGCGAAGAGAGAAGCGGAGCCGGGGAGTATGGTGTATTATTGCTCATGTCTGGATATTTCGGGTTCTAAGCGGCATCTGCAGGATGTCTACAATGCCAAAAGAGAGCTGGATCTTATCGCAAACAGTATTCCGGGTGGTGTGATCAAGGTTCGCCTGAATGATTTTAAGATCCTTTATGCGAATGATGGTTTCTTCCGATTGGCGGGATACAGCCGATCGGAGTACAGCATGCAGTTTCATAATGATACCTCGAAGCTTGTTTATCCGGAGGATCTGGATATGGTGACGAGCCTTATCAGGCAGGCAATCGAGAACCGGGGACCTTTGGCGGTGGAGTACCGGATCATGGCGAAAAGTGGCGAGATCCGCTGGTCTTACATTAATGGTACGCGGATTGATGATGACGATGGAAAGCCGGTTTATCTGTGCGTAATCGTGGATATTACCGCCAGAAAGCAGGCGGAGGCAGAGCTTGCGGACAACAATCACCGCTCGAATGTGGTTACCAGCATGCTGAAGGAGACGATCTGGACCTACGATCTGGAGAATCAGGTGTTGCGCCGGGATGGCGATCTGGGAGAGTCGTATTCGCCGGAGTCTATTCTGGAGGGGCAGTTTTCGGACGAGAAGCTTGGGACGATCATTCATCCGGATGACGTGTCAAAGTTTATGGAGATGCGCAATTTCTGGATTGAGCAGGAGGGCAGATATCAGGATGTCTTCCGGGTGATCAACAGTCACGGTGCTTATCACAGAATGCGGATCAGTACCTGTACGGAGAAGAGACCGGGAAAGGGAGCTGTTGTCTATGGCTTGACGAGGCTTCTTTCCGATGGAGAACAGACGGCATTGAAGCCACAGGAGTCGAAGCCGGCAGAGCTGGAGATCACACAGGTTGCAGGCAAGCTGAAGAAGCTTGCGGCGTCAGCAAGAGCGAAGACAGAGGATACGATCACAGGTCTTTTGCCGTATGCATCGTTCCTGCGTAAGGCTGAGAAGATCCTGGCGAACCGGAGAGAGGATTCACACTATGCACTGATCTGTGCGGATATCAATGAATTTCAGAGCTTCAGCCATCATTATGGCTTTTATGTAAGTAATCGGATTTTGAAAGCATTTTCGGATGTTTTGTTAAATCATTTGACAAAGGATGGAATGTGTGCGAGAGTAGACGGGGACTATTTCGTCGTTCTCTTCCAGTACGGAAGTCACAAGGAACTGGTTCGCGCAATGTCCGCAGTTGTCCGTCATCAGCAGGAGGTTGAGGTGGAGGAGGACAACATTGACTTCGGATCAACGGTTGGAGTTTATCTGATCCAGCAGGAGGATCACGAACTTTTAGAAATGTTAGAGAAAGCAGATCTTGCCAGAAGAAGCATTAAGGGACTTCGCGGCAATCATTATGCGATCTATACCGAGGATATGGAGCAGCAGTTGTCCCGCGAGGACGAGATGGCGGGAGAGATCCGACGCGCGATGGACGAACGGACGGTCGAGATCAGCTATCTTCCGCGTATCAGAGGGGATAAGGATCATGTAATTGGGTGCAAGGCGATACCGAGGATTCTTATGAAGGATGGTCAGTATTTTGAGTATACGCAGATCATGCATCTGATGGAGCGCGGCACGCATTTAGAGGAGTTTAGTTTCTATCTGCTGCAGGAGGTTGCAGATAACATTGGTGCCTGGAAGGCAAAGGGCAATACGGTCATTCCTGTTTCGCTGGAGATGACGGCAAGCCAGCTGTCGACCCGGCATGCGGTTGAGCGCATTCATAATATTGTTGTGGAGCGGAATAATCTGGAACCGGAGGATTTCATTTTTGAGATTCCGGAGCGATTCTTCGCCGATGCGACCACAGCATTTGAGGTGGCGATCCGTAACCTGACGAATCTGGGGTACCGGGTGATCATCAGCCGGTTTGGTGCCGATCATACAGCAGTTAATTCAATGCGTCGTCTGCCGGTGACCGGTATTAAGTTCCATGGAGAGTATTTCAGCGAGCATATGATCAATGAAAAGGATACCGTGGTATTTCAGAAGACGGTGGAGATGGCGAAGGAGATGGGTCTTACCGTCACCTGTGGGGGTATTCATACCAGGCTCCAGGAGGAGTATGCGAAAAAGATAGGATGCGATGTGTTTGAGGGCGTGATTTATTATGGCGCCATGAAGAACGTTGTATTTGAAAAATGCTTTTTGAGCGAATAAATCATAAAGGAGAAAAGAAATGTTAGACTTGAAATTTGTCAGAGAAAATCCTGACATCGTAAAACAGAACATCAAAAATAAGTTTCAGGAGGACAAGCTTCCACTTGTGGATGAGGTGATCGCACTCGATGCAGAGGCGAGAAAGACACAGCAGGAGGCTGATGAGCTTCGCGCACGCCGCAAGAAGATCTCCAAAGAGATCGGTGGTCTGATGGCACAGGGCAAGAAGGATGAGGCTGAGCAGAGAAAGGCTGAGGTTGCAGAGATCGCCCCTCGTCTGGAAGAGCTGCAGGCAAAGGAACCGGAGCTTGCAGAGAAGATTCAGAAGATCATGATGGTCATTCCGAATATTATTGATCCAAGCGTACCGATCGGTAAGGATGACAGCGAGAATGTGGAGATTCAGAAGTATGGCGATCCGGTTGTGCCTGACTTTGAGGTGCCTTATCATACAGAGATTATGGAGCGTTTTGATGGTATTGATCTTGACGCTGCCGGAAAGGTTGCCGGTAACGGATTTTATTATCTGATGGGCGATATTGCAAGACTTCATTCTGCAGTTCTTGCTTATGCAAGAGATTTTATGATCAATCGTGGATTTACTTACTGCATTCCGCCGTATATGATCCGAAGCAATGTCGTGACAGGCGTTATGAGCTTTGCAGAGATGGATGCGATGATGTATAAGATCGAGGGTGAGGATCTCTACCTGATCGGTACCAGCGAGCATTCTATGATCGGTAAGTTTATTGATACGATTCTGGAGGAACAGTCACTGCCTCGCACACTGACAAGCTATTCTCCGTGCTTCCGTAAGGAGAAGGGTGCACATGGTATCGAGGAGCGTGGTGTTTACCGTATCCATCAGTTCGAGAAGCAGGAAATGATCGTTGTCTGCAAGCCGGAGGAGAGCAAGGAGTGGTTTGATAAGCTGTGGCAGAACACGGTTGATCTGTTCCGTTCACTGGATATTCCGGTTCGTACATTGGAGTGCTGCTCCGGAGATCTGGCAGATCTGAAGGTGAAGTCTATTGATGTTGAGGCATGGTCTCCGCGTCAGAAGAAGTACTTTGAGGTTGGAAGCTGCTCTAATCTTGGTGATGCACAGGCACGCCGTTTAAAGATCCGTGTGAAGGGCGAAGACGGCAATAAGTATTTTGCACATACACTGAATAACACAGTTGTTGCACCACCTCGTATGCTGATCGCATTCCTCGAGAACAATCTGCAGGCAGACGGCAGTGTTAAGATTCCGGAGGCATTAAGACCTTATATGGGTGGCATGGAAGCAATCACAGAGAAGAAGAGTAAATAAATCCTAAAGGACTCATATTAGGAGTTTCTCCGAAACTCCGCCATGCGCAAGTGAACAAGCTTCCTTGCGTTATGAATTTATTTTTTGAAATATATATAGTATAGAAAAAAGCAGAGGGTGTCCCGTTTTGGGGACACCCTTTTTGCTGGTGTGCGCCTAGCGGCGCACGTTTCTAACGGGTTAAAGTCCCGAATCCGCCCGGTAGTGGGAAGGATATAGCCGAAGGCAAGGGTGTCCATCGTGAGATGGAATCTGAAGGAAGCTGGATGTGAGGAATATACTAACTCACGGGCAAATCTCTGGTCTGACGAACAGAAATCTCATATGAGGTCATGCATGAGGGCAAGACTGCATCACAAGTTGAAACCCAATAACTACACGGAATCATGTATGATAAATGAGGCAGATGGATGGAGAGGAAGAAACGTGTGGTACCTAGGGAGGTCTGTGCGGTACGCCTTGAAAGAGGTAACCATTGCATAAAGCAATGCTG
>ENA-ORMX01000050-ORMX01000050.1-human-gut-metagenome-genome-assembly--contig:-NODE-50-length-76232-cov-5.686598_pt1 | contig 76232 bp, 57 predicted proteins | sample MGYA00242108_ERZ509007 | MGnify/ENA primary metagenome ERZ509007 (study PRJEB26280, sample SAMEA2338745) | human gut metagenome | biome: human gut; feature: human-associated habitat; material: faeces...
CATTCTATTTTAATAACTTATATTTAAATCGTCTCGTTTTAACGGGACACTAGTGCTCGCAATAATATATTATTAAATTGTTAAAAACACAACAATATTATCTGATCCCAGTGCCTGTAATGAGCGTGATGTATGCTGCCGACCTGGCAAAGGTAAACTGCGCATTGATAGCCAAGGTTCGTCTTCTTCGATTTTTGTTAAAGTTTTACGTTTGTGAATGATTATTGCAAAATAATTTGTAACTTTGCACCAACTTTCAAGCCAGTAAGGCCATAATAATTGTATGGCTGACAATGAAGTCACGCTGCTTCAGAAGGTTTTATTATGACATTATCAGCGCGAAACAACGCTTCTTTTTGGACAATTAACAAAGTGCATAAATTTCATAGTTGGGGAGTTTGTGCACAGATATAGTTGTGTCGTTATGTTTGTATGACCACTGTGTCATCATGTTTGTATGACAACTGTATCGTCATGTTTGGGCATTTGTATTGGCTCACCCGATAAATAAGGGGAAAGATCTTTTACACCTACGTCTGCTCTTACATGATGACAGCTTCTTATACGAATACTGAATAATCATTACATAAAACTTTTTATACTTATTTTATATATGAGCAATACTAATAAGCGTGTTGCCACACTGTGTATGGGTGTGGCAATGTTGCTGGCGCCTGCCGTTGTACAGGCGCAAACCGCCACACTGCAAGGCGGACTCGACCAACTGTTTCGGGTGGCCGAAGAACATAATGCCACCCTTCAATCTATGCGATCGGCTATTGATGTAGCACAGGCCGAGGTAGATGCGGCACAGAAGGCAAAACTGTCTGATGTAAACGCGCAGCTCTCGGTATCGTATCTGGGCGATGCTTGGCTGTTAAACCGCCATTTCGGAGAGGCTATGAAGGCTCCTATGCCACACTTTGGCAACAACTTTTTCTTTCAAGCACAACAGGTGGTGTATGCGGGAGGCGCCCTTACGGCTGGCGTGCAGATGGCTCGGCAGAACGAGCAGATGCAGCGTCTGACCGCCGCTGGCGAGCGCTTGCGTGTGCGCTTTTTGCTGACAGGCCTTTATCTGCAGTTGCATAGCCTGAGCAATCAGCAACAGGTGTATGAGCGTAACCGCACATTGGCTGAAGAGCAAATAACGCTGATGAAACGTCGTTATTCGCAAGGCGTGGCCTTACATAGCGACATTACCCGTTATGAACTGCAATTGCAACAGATCGACCTCGGCCTTACCTCGGTTGTTGACCGCCAACGCATTGTGCGCAAGCAGTTGGCTACGGCGTTGGGCGTGACCGATGCCGATACGTCGGTGGTAACGCTGTTGCCCGAGTCGGCTTTCGACGATAGCACCATCAAGGTGGGTGCTGAGGCCGAATGGCAACAGTTGGCGGCGCAAGAACATGTTGGCTTGCAGCAGTCGGCCCTTGGCATCAGCATGAGTCGTACCCAGGAAAAGTTGGAGCGCTCGGCCCGTCTGCCTAAATTGGCTATCATTGCTGAAAACCATTTTGATGGCCCTATCACCATTGAGGTGCCGCCCATCGACAAGAACCTCAATTATTGGTTTGTAGGCGTAGGCGTTACCTACAATTTCTCGGCCTTATGGAAAAACAAAAGCAAGGTGCGCAAGGCCCGATTGGCTACCACCTATGCGCAAGACCGACTGGTTGAGGCGCAAAAGGGCGTGAGCGATGGTGTGCATGCCGCTTATGTCGACTTTGGCACAGCGCGTACGCAGTTGGCTACACGTGTGAAAAGCTTGCAGCTGGCTTCCGAAAACTATGACGTTGTGAGCCGTCGTTATCAGAATGGATTGGCCATCGTTACCGACCTAACCGATGCTGCAAACATGCGTCTTGATGCCGAACTGCAGTTGGCAAACGCTCGCATCAATCTCATTTATGCATACTACAACTTGTGCTATGCTGCCAATAAATAAAACGAAACGTAGGTAAATATCACCCATAAAAACAATTTCAAATGAAACAGAAAAAACTTTTGAGAACCATTTATAATATTTGTGTGCTGGTAATTCTTCTTGTGGGAGTGTGGCTTGTGGTAAACCATTTTGTACACTTTGGCCAGGGCGAATATACTGATAATGCTACCGTGCAGCAACATATCACACCTGTAAACGCACGTGTAGGAGGCTTTATCAAGGAGATACGTTTTAACGAGTATCAGCCTGTGCATCGTGGCGACACGCTTGTTATTATTGAAGATAGCGAGTTTAAATTGGCGCTGGCTCAGGCCGAGGCCAACCTGCAACGTGAGTTGGCGGGTGGCGATGCTACCACATCGGGCATGGCCACCACTAGGCAAAATATAAGCGTGACCGATGCTGGCATTGAAGAGGCTCGGGTGCGATTGGAAGAAGCTCAACGTGAAGAGAAACGCTATGCGCAACTGCTGAAAGAAGATGCGGTTACACGTCAGCAATACGACCACATGCATACGGCATGGCTGGCTGCAAAAGCGCGTTATGAGCAGGCGCAGCGCAGCCGTGGCATGTTGGCCAGCACCGAGACCGAACAGGGACATCGCTTGTCGCAAAACAAAGCTGCTATTGAGGTGGCTCGTGCTCAGGTGCAGCTGGCTCGCCTAAACCTTTCATACACCGCTATTATTGCCACTGCTGATGGCGTTGTGGGCAAGAAGAATATTCATGTGGGACAGCTGGTTCAGCCGGGACAGGCTATGGTAGATATTGTTGACAACTCGGAACTGTGGGTTGTAGCAAACTATCGCGAAACGCAGCTGCCTGGCATTAAGGTGGGTGCCAAGGTGAAGGTGGTGGCCGATGCTGTTCCTGGCGTAACGTTTGAGGGAACGGTAGAGCGCATTAGTGATGCTACGGGTGCTGCCTTTTCAATGATTCCGCAAGACAATGCCACTGGCAACTTTGTAAAGGTGGAACAGCGCATACCCGTGCGCATATCGCTTGGCAGTGACCGCAAAAAGTTGGCCGACCTGCGTGCTGGCATGAATGTGGTATGTACAGTTGAATAATAAACCGTGGTAATGGATAAAATACCTATGACCTTTGCCATGCCTATGTATCACGAGTGGGTGCCTAAATGTGTGCGTCCATGGATATATATTGTGTTGGCCTTCTGCTTCCAATTTTCAAATGGAATGTATCTCGGCGCAATGAATAATATTGTGGGCGAGTGGGGTATTATGCGCGAAGATGTGCAGATGTGTCTTTACAGCACACTGATAGGTATGGCGCTATATTTCCCAGTACTCTTTCGCATGAAGTTTCGCTTCTCAAACAAAGGGCTGCTCATGGCATCGGCCGCCGTTATTGTGCTGTGCAATGCGTTAACCACGTTTCCGCTTCCGTTGCCCCTGTTGTGGGCGCTGTGTGTGGTGTGTGGTATGGCAAAAATTCAGGGCACCTTTGAATGTATGTCGACCATACAGCTATGGATGACACCGAAGCGCGACTTTGCCGTCTTCTTTCCTCTGTTGCACATCGTGTTGCTTACCTCTATTGAGTTTTCTGGCTATTTAGCAGCTTGGTTTGCTTATGATATGCACTGGAGCTACATGCATTGGTTCATCATTGCACTTATGCTGCTTGTGCTTTTTGTGCAGGCTGTGCTTACCCGTCCTTTTCATGCTATGCCACAGATTGTACCCTTGCGTGGCATTGATGCCTTTGGTGCCGTGCTATGGTGTGCCTTTTGGCTTCAGGTGGCTTGGTTGCTGAATTATGGCGACTGGCTCGACTGGTGGCACTCGTCACAGTTTCGGTTGGTTACGGGCACCATGCTCGTTACCCTTGCCATTTGCTTGCAACGCATGGTCTATCGCCCCAAAGCCTATTTTGAACCTGCTATGTGGCGATATCGTCATGTGGTGCCCATCATCTTGTTGATAGGTGTGGTTGAGGCGCTGTTCTCGTGCGAACATGTGCTTGAAATGGTATATTATGAAGAGGTGATGCACTATGCTGACCATACCTATGAGGCGCTGAACCAATGGTCGTTGTTAGGCATCTGGGCGGGTTGTCTCTTTTCAATGGGATGGCTGAAACTGATGCGCTGGAATATTTACAAACTTATTGCTGTGGGGCTGTTTGCTTTTGCATTGTATGCTGGCGGCTTTTATTTTCTTGTCGACTCAAATATCAACATCGTTCAGTTGCGTGTGCCCCTTATTTGGCGTGGCTTCAGTTATGCGGTGCTGTGCATCTCGTTTATGTGGTGTTTGCATGCCATTATGTCGTTTGAGCATTTCTTCCAAGCACTGTCAGTGTTTAACGTGCTGCATATGTTTGTGGGCGGACTGGTAGGTGCTGCCTTTCATGGACATGGCATGAAATATTATATGGCCGACGGCTTTGCACGCTGTTCAGGTTATATTGATAGCGTTCGACTCTCGGCCAAGGCGGCAGCCAGTCATGGGTTCGACTTTTCGCAAATGATGAATGGAATGGTTGAGAGCTTTCTGGCGCAAAGTGTTAAGATATTGTTTGGCTGGACACTTATAGCAGCCCTTTTCTTGGCCATGCTTATGTTGTTGTGGGACATACCGATGGTGCGCCATCAGATAAAACATGTGCCCACATGGCCCAGCGTGGGTATTCGGGTGTTGAGAGGTGTGAAACGTCAGCAACGCCTTAAAGCATTAAGGCAACAGCGCCGTTTGGCTTTAGATCAATAACACCGAGCTGCGTCTGTCTACAGCAAGCTAATAGCTATTGTTAAGGCAAGCGGCGGAGCCGAACACAAATCTTTTGAGACGTATACAAATCATATAAAAAGCCCGACAAATGCTTTTAAAAAAAGCGTTTGTCGGGCTTTTAGGGTTATGGTGAGGTATGGCGTTGCCGTTGACATAAGCATTGACAATTGTCCATACCCATATTGTAGCGCTTACTGCTTCATAAGGAATGCCTTAAAGCTGTCGAAATCTTTGGTCATCTCAACGCTTTGCTTTGTGCCCTTCATGAAGGCGGCCAGACGTTCAGGTATCTGTACCTCGGTGCCGATGGCATCTTCTACCACGTTTTTAAACTTGGCAGGGTGGGCCGTCTCGCCAAACACACCGTGCTCGCCAGGCTGCAACAGGTCTTTCAGTGCCTGATAGCCGCAAGCGCCGTGCGGGTCGAGAATGTAGCCTGTGGTGTCGTGACAAGCCTTCATGGTGTGTCTTATTTGTGCGTCGCTATAAGTAGCGCCACTCATCAGTGCCGATATTTGTTCGTGGCTACCGCCAAAGAGGTCGTAAATGCGTGCAAAGTTGCTGGGGTCGCCTACGTCCATAGCATTGGCAATGGTTTGTTGGCTATCGCGTGGCTCATACTTTCCTGTCTGCAAGTATTTGTAAACAATGTCGTTAGCATTGTTAGCAGCAATGAAACGCTTTACGGGCAGCCCCATCTTTTGTCCGAAGATGGCGGCCGTGATGTTGCCAAAGTTACCGCTGGGCACACATATCACATAGTCGTTCTCCTTGCCCATACGTTTTAGTTGAGCGTAGGCATAGAAGTAGTAGAACGCCTGCGGGAGAAAACGTGCCACGTTGATAGAGTTGGCCGAGGTGAGTTTCATGTGATGGCACAGTTCATCGTCCATGAACGCTTGTTTTACCAGTCGTTGGCAGTCGTCAAACACACCATCAACCTCAATGGCTGTGATGTTTTGGCCCAGTGTGGTAAACTGGCTCTCTTGTATTTTGCTTACCTTACCTTTGGGGTAGAGCACATACACGTGTATGCCGTCAACGCCCAAGAAGCCGTTGGCTACGGCCGATCCAGTGTCGCCACTGGTAGCAACGAGCACGTTTACCTGTTCGTTACCCTCTTGGCGAATAAAGTATTGCAGCAAGCGGGCCATGAAGCGTGCGCCTACATCTTTAAAGGCGAGGGTAGGGCCGTGGAACAATTCCAAACTATATATGTTAGGCTCAACCTCTACCAAGGGGCAGTCGAAGGCCAACGTGTCATATACAATTTGTTTGAGGTCGTCGGCAGCCACATCTTCTCCGAAGAAGGCTTGTGCCACTTGATAAGCTATCTCTTGAAACGATAGCTTGTCGATATGATCAAAAAACGATTGCGGCAACTTGTTAATGCGTTCGGGCATGTATAGGCCGCGGTCGGGTGCCAGTCCGCGCACCACTGCTTCGTGCAGCGATGCCAGCGGGGCTTTATGGTTGGTGCTGTAGTATTTCATAATTCCATAAATGCTTTCATAAACTGTTGTAATCGAAGCAGACCATAGCTGCCGCTTACACAACTCACTTCGTCGTATTGTTGAACGCTATCAGGCTCGATACCTTTATACCAGATGGCAAAGGGTATAGGCTCGCTCAGGTGGGTACGTATCTCTACGGGTGTGGGGTGGTCGGGCATTAGTGCAATGCATACAGGCTCGTCCCACGTTTTTACCTCATCGTAGATAGGTCCCACCATACGACTGTCGAGGTTCTCGATAGTGCGCAATTTCAGGTCGAGGTCGCCATCATGTCCTGCCTCGTCGCTGGCTTCAACATGCAAGAACACGAAGTCGTCGTGGCGCAAGGCTTCGATGGCAGCTGCTGTCTTGCCTTCATAGTTGGTGTCGGCTAAACCTGTTGCTCCTTCAACAATGATGTTTTTCAGTCCGGCATAATGTCCGATGCCGCGAATGAGGTCGACGGCCGAAATAACATCGCCGCTCTTTATCTGTGGAAACATCTCTGGCAGGGTTTGCATTGAAGGGCGATAGCCACCGCTCCAGGGCCAAATGCTATTGGCCGTGTCGTGTCCTTGCGCCGCACGTTCACGGTTGAAGGGATGTTCAGCTAACAGCTTTTGCGACTTTAAGATAAGGTCGTTGATAAGGTCGGCTGTTTCTTGTCCTGTCATGCGGTTGCCATCTTTCTTATCGGCCCATCCTGCTTCAGGCTTTACCAGCAGCGGCTGCCATAGCTCGTTAGGATGATCATGAGGCGGTGCACAGTCGATGTGCTTGTTTCCGTTCTTGATGATAAGCAGATGACGATATTGAATGCCCGTAATAAACTTGATGCGGTCGTTGCCCAACTTCTCGTCAAGATATTTAATAAGCATGTCGCCCTCTTCGGTTTTCAGATGTCCGCCGTGGTGGTTTTTAATGCGTCCGTCTTCCAGCGTGATAATGTTGCAACGCATGGCCAAATCGTCGGGCTGCATATCATAGCCTATTGAAGCGGCCTCCAGCGGTCCGCGGCCCTCATACACCTCGTTCAGGTCGTAGCCCAAGATGGCGGTGTTGGCCACCTCGCTGCCAGGATGAAAGCCTTCGGGCACCGTTTGCAATCGTCCGCAGCGTCCTTCGCGGGCTATGCGGTCCATGTGTGGTGTGTGTGCATATTGCAGCAATGTTTTTCCGCCCAAACGTTCTACGGCATGGTCGGCCATGCCATCACCTAATATAATGATATGTTTCATAGTGCGTGCCTCCTTCTTTAGATATTTGCAATCGACATGATATTGGCAAACACACCAGCGGCTGTTACGCTGGCACCAGCACCATAGCCTTGTATAAGCATAGGATATTCTTTATAGCGCTCGGTGGTAAGCATCACAATATTGTTGCTGCCTTCCAGGTTATAGAACGGGTGGTTTTGGTCAACCTCTTTCAGTGCCACACAGGTATGTCCGTGCTCCATGGTAGCCACAAAGCGCCAGCGTTTGCCTTCGGCCTCCAGCTTTTTGCGGCGCTCTTCAAAGTCGGCGTCGAGCGAGGGCAGATGGTTCCAGAAGTCGTCGAGTGTGCCATTAAAGAAATGTTCAGGCACTAAGAGGTGCTTCTCAACATCGTCAAGTGTTACCTTGTATCCAGCCTCGCGTGTTAAGATAACCAGCTTGCGCACCACATCCATGCCACTAAGGTCGATGCGAGGGTCGGGCTCGCTATATCCGTGCTCTTTGGCCAGTTTTACGGCCTGAGAGAAAGGCACGTCGGCCGAAATCTCGTTGAAGATAAAGTTGAGCGTACCGCTCAGTACGGCCTCAATTTTCAAGATGGTGTCGCCCGAGTTGCGCAAGTCGTTAATGGTGCCGATGATAGGCAATCCTGCGCCCACGTTGGTTTCGAAGCGGAACTTCACGCCACGCTCCAAAGCCGTGTGCTTCAGTCGAATATAGTTGTCATAGTCGCTCGATGCTGCAATCTTGTTAGCAGCAATCACCGACACGTTATGCTCTAATAAGTTTTGGTATATGTTAGCCACGTCGGGGCTGGCGGTGCAGTCAACAAACACGCTGTTAAAGATGTTCATGTTCAGCACCTCGTTCTTCAGCTTTTCAACATCGCTGGGTTCGGCAGCTGCCAGTTCCTCTTTATAGTTGTCAAGGTTCAAGCCGTCGCGGTTAAAGATAGCCTTCTTTGATGAGGCTATACCCACCACGTTCAACTTCAGTTTGCTGTTTTGTTTCAGCTCTTCATATTGCTTCTTTATTTGCTCAATGAGCTTGCCGCCTACGGTGCCCACGCCACAAATAAAGAGGTTCAGCACCTTATATTCAGACAAGAAGAACGAGTCGTGCAGCACGTTGAGTGCTTTGCGCAGATATTTGCTGTCAACCACAAACGAGATGTTGGTCTCTGAGGCACCCTGTGCGCAAGCAATCACGCTGATACCGCTTCGGCCCAGTGTGCCAAACAGTTTACCAGCAATGCCTGGTGTGTGCTTCATGTTTTCGCCTACAACAGCAATGGTAGCCAGTCCGCTTTCAGCAAACATGGGGAACATGGCGCCCATCTCAATTTCTTTGGCAAACTCTTCGTTCAGCACGCGCACGGCAGCGTCGGCATCAACCTCGCGCACACCGATAGAGGTAGAGTTTTCTGACGAAGCCTGCGACACCATAAACACGCTGATGCCCTTTTCGGCCAGAGCGGTAAAGATGCGTCGGTTCACACCAATCACGCCCACCATTGATAGGCCCGTTACGGTGATAAGCGCCGTGCCGTTAATGCTTGAGATACCCTTGATGGGTTTGCGGTCGTTTTCTATTTCGTCTTTGATGATTGTACCCGGGTTTTCTGGGTTGAAAGTGTTTTTCACACGTATGGGTATGTTCTTCACGCACACGGGATAGATGGTGGGCGGATAGATAACCTTTGCGCCAAAGTTGCATAGCTCCATTGCCTCAATAAAGCTCAGCTCGTTGATGGTGTAGGCTGTTTTGATAACGCGAGGGTCGGCGGTCATAAATCCGTCAACGTCGGTCCAAATCTCCAGCACATTGGCATCCAGAGCAGCGGCAATGATGGCAGCGGTATAGTCGCTACCGCCACGTCCCAAGTTCGTTACCTCGTCGGTATTGGCATCGCGGCTGATGAAGCCTGGCACCAGTGTGATGTGTGCCAAGTCGGCAAAGGCTTTGCGCACCAGCTTATTGGTAAGTTCGGCCTCCAGCACGTGCTTATTGTTTTTCTGCACGGTCTTGATAAAGTCGCGCGAGTCCATCCATTTTGCACCATGAATAAGTGTTGCTGCGATGAGCGAGCTCAGTCGTTCACCATAGCTCACAATGGCATCCTGTGTTTTCTCGCTCAGGTCGTGAATGAGGAATACACCAAAATAGATGCTGCGCAACTGTTCCAGCAGCGCATCAACCTTGTTAAATAAATCTTCTCTTTGACGCGGATTGGTGATGATAGTGTCTATCATCTTGTGGTGACGCTCAACCATGGCCTGAAATTCTTCTTTCCAGTTTTCATCGCCTTTCAATGCTAACTGCGATGTGGCAAGAAGCTTGTCGGTAATGCCGCCTAAAGCACTGACAACGACCACCACAGACTCGTGTTTGGCCTCGTTCTCCACAATGTTTTTCAAACTCAGAATACTCTTTACGGAACCTACAGATGTTCCGCCAAACTTTAATACTTTCATCTTTTTTTGTTACTATTTTGGCCACTAAACAAAGGTGGCGCGGTGAAGTGTCGGGAATGACAACGTAAAGCGAATGGCTGGTGTCCGATGCGTCCGCTGAAACGAGGGCGGCATGTATGCGGTTCACCACGTCATTGTCTTTTGGTTGTGCATAGAAGCAAAGGGCTTCTACCGACTTGCTTTAAGATTGATGCTGCAAAAATACAAAGATTTTGCTTTTCCACAATATTTTTTCCCAAGAAATGAGTAATTTTGTATAAAATTATAATTCCTTTGATGTAAAAAGGATAGTTATTTATTGTTTTTGATGACGATATGACAAGAGAAATACAGTTACGGGTGCTTCCCGCCGTGGCAGCCAGCGAAAATGCGATAAAACGTTACATAGCTGAAGATCAAGGTATCGACCTTCGCACCATCTATAGCGTGCGTGTGCTAAAGAAGAGCATCGACGCTCGCCAGCGCACCATTTACGTTAATTTAAAGGTGCGTGTCTACATTAACGAGATGCCACAAGACGATGCCTACGAGCATACCGAATATCAGAATGTAGAGGGCCGACCCCGTGTTATCGTGGTGGGTGCTGGGCCGGGTGGTTTGTTTGCCGCCTTGCGTCTGATAGAGTTGGGCATGCGCCCCGTGGTGCTCGAGCGTGGTAAGGATGTACGTGCCCGTAAACTCGATTTGGCCAATATCACCAAGACCCAAAAGGTAGACCCCGAAAGCAACTACTGTTTTGGCGAGGGTGGAGCCGGTGCCTATTCGGATGGCAAGCTCTACACCCGTTCAAAGAAGCGTGGCAATGTGAACAAAATACTGAATGTGTTTTGTCAGCACGGCGCCAGCACCGCCATCTTAGCCGATGCTCACCCACATATAGGCACCGACAAACTGCCACGTGTGATAGAGAATATGCGCAACACCATTTTGCAGTGTGGGGGCGAGGTACATTTTCAAACCAAGATGACACGCCTGATGATAGACCACGACCATGTGGTAGGTGTTGAGGCCGTGCGCCTTGCTACAGGCGAAGAGGTTGCTTTCCGTGGCCCTGTTATCTTAGCCACAGGCCATTCGGCCCGCGATGTTTATCGTCTGCTGGCCGAAAGCAAGGTTGCCATCGAGGCCAAAGGCATTGCCGTAGGTGTGCGCCTTGAGCACCCCTCGCAGCTTATCGACCAGATACAATATCACAACCGTGAGGGGCGTGGCAAATATCTGCCCGCAGCCGAGTATAACTTTGTGACCCAGGTTGACGGGCGTGGCGTTTATTCGTTCTGCATGTGTCCTGGTGGTTTTGTTATTCCTGCCGCCACAGGTGCGCAGCAAATTGTGGTAAACGGTATGAGCCCCAGCAACCGAGGCACCCAGTGGAGCAACAGTGGTATGGTGGTAGAACTGCATCCCGACGATGTAGAGGGCGATGCCGCCGACCCCTTGCGCATGATGCACTTTCAAGAAACCCTGGAGCGCAACTGTTGGCAGCAAGGTAACATGAAGCAGACGGCGCCTGCCCAGCGCATGGCCGACTTTGTAAACAATCGGCTCAGCTACGACCTGCCGAAGAGCTCTTACGCCCCCGGCCTTATCTCGTCGCCGTTACATTTTTGGATGCCCCATTTTATTGCCCATCGCTTGCAAGAAGGCTTTAAAAAGTTTGGCAAGATGAGCCACGGCTTCCTTACCAACGAGGCCTTGCTGATAGCCACCGAGACACGCACCTCGTCGCCCGTACGCATTGTGCGCGATACCGAAACCCTTCAACATGTAACCATTGCTGGCCTCTTCCCCTGTGGCGAGGGTGCTGGTTATGCTGGTGGCATTGTGTCGGCAGGTGTTGATGGCGAGCGTTGTGCCGAGATGTGTGCGCAATATGTTGAGGCCCTTCAGCCATAACCCCTATCTTTTTGTTTATAGCAATGAAAAAAAATAAGTATGAAGTGATTGTGCCAGGTGGCGCCACACAAGTGCTGTTGCACACCTGTTGCGCCCCTTGCTCGTCGGCCATCATCGAGTGTATGTTGCAGCACGGCATACGTCCCACCATATATTATTGTAACCCCAATATTTATCCGCTTGACGAATATAACATACGTAAAGACGAATGTACGCGCTATTGCCAGGCCTTGGGCCTCGACATCATTGATGCCGACTACGACCACACCCACTGGCTGCAGTGTGTGCGTGGGCTTGAGCAAGAACCCGAGCGAGGTGGTCGTTGCCTACAATGCTTCAAGATGCGCCTACGCGATACGGCACAGTATGCTCACGACCACGGCTTTACGGTTATCACTACCACCTTAGCTTCGTCGCGCTGGAAGAGTTTAGAGCAGATTAATGCAGCGGGCGAATATGCAGTTGCGCCCTTTGATGATGTGGTGTGGTGGGACCAAAACTGGCGCAAGGGCGGACTGAGCGAGCGTCGCATAGCCATCATCAAGCAATATGGCTTTTACAATCAGCAATATTGTGGTTGCGAGTTTAGTATGCAACGATTAACAAAACAGGATAATACAGAGGCTGTCAACACCCTGGCCGACAATAAATAAGAACATCAAAGCACATGACAACATTACATATCTTCAACCCCGAACACGACATCGCACTGGCCTTAAACCAACAGCGGTTTATGGCGCCACACGCTGGCCGACAACTTCGTGCCAACTTAGGCTATATACCAGCCTTTTGGGCCAATGATGCCGACATGGTGCTCGTCGACGAGGTTGAAGGTGCCCTTGAGGCCGTGCGTCATCTGAAACGTTACGCTCACGATGTGACGTTTGTGAGCAAGGCCGACCTCGCCCACATGGATGTTCGAATGATTGACCGCATTGAGCCGTGGGGATGGGACCTGAAGCTTTGTACCGAACTGATTGACACGCAGCCCGCTCTGCAACCCCTGTTGCCTACCGTCCAGCAGCTTGCCGAGATACGCCAGCTGAGCCACCGCCGCTTTGCTGCCGAGGCCGTGTTGCCACACCTTACGGCCCTTGACCAGCACCTGACGGGTGAGAGCGTTTGCTGCACCACTGTTGAACAGGCGTTGCAGCAGATAGAGCGCCATACCGACAGCGTGCTGAAAGCCCCCTGGAGCAGTAGCGGCCGAGGTCTGCGTTATGTGCGCCGCACGCTAACCGACCACGAGCGTGGCTGGCTGAACAACATCATTGCGCGTCAGGGCAGCGTGATGGTAGAGCCCCGATATAATAAGGTGTATGATTTTGGTATGGAGTTTTATGCCCATGCTGATGGCGTGCGCTATCAGGGCTTGTCGCTCTTCGATACCGAGAACGGCGCCTACAGTGGCAGCGTGCTGGCCACCGAAGAAGATAAAGAAAAAATGATGCAGCGGTATGTTTCTTCTTCTCTGCTTGCCCTCGTTAAGCAAAGCCTGATTGATACGCTTACGCCTTTGCTTCGTGATAAATATGTAGGGGCTTTTGGTGTAGATATGATGATTACGGCGGGCAGTGCCGACGCCTTCTTCTTACATCCTTGTGTAGAGATAAACCTACGTCGCACGATGGGGCATACCGCCTTGTCGCTCTCGCCCGATGCCTACAGTGCCCAGGGCGTAATGCGAGTGACATATACTGGTGGAAAGTATAAGTTAAGGGTTACGTCAGTAATTGATAATTTGTTGAATACGAGCGTTATATAGGATATTTAATCGTTCTGTGTATTGGGCTTTATTTTTAACATCGCAATCGTATTTGAAAATTCTGAAACGATATCAACAAATTTAGGATTATCTTTCTTTACAATCAATGCTGCAAAATTTTCTATTCCTTCCATGTCAACAATGCTTGCTGGAAGTAATAGAAAATTGTCTTTGATCTGATATGATGAGAACCAATATTCAAATAGTCTGCTACGCATCTGTTGTTTTCCATCACCACTTTCGCAGATATACAACAAGGCAGCTTCATTAAGATTAAAGAATTTTTCTATAATTGTCATGATTGTATCTCGCGCTTTTGCGTCGCGTGGAGATACTACGTTGTTAACATTGATAATTGATAAAATGTATGTCTCTGCCGTTTCTATAAGGTCATCTTTATCAAAGTCAATGCCAATTATAACATTATAATCAGTAATGAAACGATAGGTATGTGTTGTTTCATGAAATGAAACTTTATAAGGAGCAGACGCATTTATACGGTTTAATGAAAGTTTGTTCATTACCAAACATTTATATTTTTAGGGTAAGAACCAGTACGGTCTTTGAATTCTTCGCAAAGACTTTTTGTTATCTCTGCTATGCGTTTTGCTTTTCTTTCTTTAGCAGCCATAATTTTCTTTATGGCTATTTCTCTCTTTTCTAAAAAATCTTTATTCATTGTGTTCATAGGCGATATCTTAAAATGAATCATTAATGATTGAATGAACTTCTGTTTGCAAAAATACATAATTTCTTCAAATTATAATTGTATTTATCTTAAAACTTTTATCGATGCCTAACGAATATTATTATCTGAACCATAATAATCTCTTAAATCATTATAACAAAAAAAACTTCCAGAGCCAGCGTATGTATTAGCTCCGGAAGTTTTCCTTTTATAACTTATTTAATCTCTCATGATTGGGATTGATCACTCAGTCCAACCATAGTTCTGCTTGATAGCCGGGTTCAAAGTAATCTGCTGTGCAGGGATAGGATACAGATAATACTTCTTGTCGAACTTGCGGTCGGCAGAAGTGGCCTGAATGTATCCGTTAACAGTTGTCACGTCGAATTGACCATCACCGATGTGAGCACCCTGATTTACCTTAGGATACTTGGTGAAGTCGAGCTTGTCGAGCTGGTGCCAACGGATAAGATCCCAATAACGATACCAGTTGTCGAGCATCAGTTCGCAACGACGTATACGACGTACCTCCCAAATGAGGTTGCTTACGCCAGCTTTGTTCTCTGGGTCCGCCTCGGGATTTAAGGTGAGGTGAGGCATATTCACGCGGTCTTGCAACAGGTTAACGCTCTTGTCAAGGTCGTCCTGAGTAAGTGTGTACTGGCCGAGATCTGCCAACTCAGCAGCAGCCTCTGCATAGTTCAGCAAGATAACTGAATACCAGTAGATAGGAGCATCGGTGTAACCCGTGTTCGTGTTCTCGCGGTAGTGCTTTTCCAAAGTCTGATTGTCATACTTGAAAATGCTGTAACCCGTAGATGATGTCATATTGGCACCACCAGCAATAGCGGGAGCAGGACGTCTCCATCCGTGGCCAGAGAAGCATACTATAGAGTCAACAATTACGCTCAAACGTGGGTCGCGCTGGTCGAGTGCGTGTTTGATTGAATAGTTTCCGTCAGCGTTCTTTACAGCGAGGTCGCTCTTGTCAAGAGTCGTTGTAGCCAGAGGCTTACCATCCTTGAATAGGAAGGCTTCAAAAGCGTCACGTGTGATACCCTGCTGTTGTGTTGAGCCGCAAGTGTAGTCAACCAAACCGTGGCCGAACTGATCTTTTACATAGTGGCGGTAGAATATGGCCTCGGGGTTGCCGTTGAGGTCAAGTTGTGTGTACACAGCGCCATATTTGGCGTTCAGTGTGTACGTACCGCCCATTAAAGCTTGAGATGCCTTCATACTCTCTTCAAGATATTTCTTTGAGCGTGCATCGTTACGATCGATGCCGTTTTCGGCAGCGGAGCAGTACTTGCGGAACGTGCCCTCATAGAGGCAGATGTCGCTCTTCATGGCAAGGGCCATATCTTTGCTAAACTGAGTGCGGTCATTGCCGTTGGTGAGGTTCTCAATTGCGTAGTCAAGATCCTCAAGCACCTTGTCCATCACAGCGTCACGGTTTGTGCGCTCGCCGTAGATGTTTTGGTCTTCTGGGTCGGTAATTACATAGTCAACCCACTCGACGTCACCGTACTGGCGAACCAACATATAGTAGCTCCATGCGCGAGTGAGGCGTGCAAGAGCCGTATAATTTTTCTTGCTGGCCTCTTTGAGGCTTGAACCAGGCATGTTTTGGATTACATAGTTGGCACGGCGCACCTCGGTGAACCAATCGTTGTAGTTGCTTGAAGTGTTGGGTATGGTCTTGTAAGTCCAGTCGGCGAGAGTGGCAGCAGCCTGATCGTCGCTAAGACTCTTGAAATAGAACCAACCCTGACCTGTTCCGTAACCAACAAAGTTAGTATAGAAACGGTTTGTATAGCTCTTCACGGCATTGTCGTTGTCCCAGAAAGCTTTGCCCTCAACGAAGGTGTCACGAGGGTTTCTCTCGAGAAAGTCGTCGCAACTTGTCAGAGTCAGCGCGGTAGCTGCGAGAGCCAATATAATTGATTTTCTCATAATTGTTCTGTTTTTAAAGTTTCACTTACGATTTAAGTTTTACTCATCTTGTTTAGAATGTAACCTGAACTCCTACTGACCATGTGCGGGTAATAGGGAATGTACGTCCCCAAGTACCGTAGCTGAGGCTACCCTGACCTGCGTTCATTTCGGGGTCAACAGGATAATCCTTAGCACCGTTGTAGAGGAGGCAGAGGTTGTTTACGCTACCGTAGAAGCGTACCTTCTCCATGTAAACCTTCTTGGTGATGCTTGCGGGAAGTGTGTAACCGATGGTCACGTTCTTCAAACGCAGATAAGCCATGTTCACCAGATACTTGGTCTGTGGGTAGTAGTTGTGCTCGCCACCGATTGATGCAAGACCTGTGACATTGCCTGAACCCTCGTTGCCTGAGTAGAGGCAAGGATAGCGGTTGCTCTGGCTAATGTTTATAATGCCGTTAGCGGGATCATAAACGTTATAGTTGGTCTGGTTTGCGTAGAGAGCCTTATCGGCATCACGCATCAGCGGGAATACGAATGACGACTGTGTCCACATGTCGCGCTTGCCTACACCCTGGAAGAACAGGTCGAGGTCGATACCCTTCCATGAACCACCCAGGTGGAAGCTATATTCGTAGCGAGGCAAGGTGTTACCAATAACCTTGAGGTCGCCGTGGTCGTCGGCTGTGCCTTTACCACCGTCAATCACATGGTTGCCGTCGAGATCCTTGTACTTGATATCGCCAGGACCAAAAACAAAGTTGTCGGTCTGTATGCCAGTCTGGTCGGCTACGCCATCTTTATAAATCCACTTGCCGTTAGCGTCCTTACCGTTGAAATCGTCTTCTGTGAAATAGCGGTCGGTCTCAAAGCCCCAGATGTCGCCCCATGTCTCACCCTCGTAAGCATACATACGTGCGTTGCTTGCGGTAACGATGCCACCAGTATGGCCGATAAGCTTAGAGTCGTTGTTCCACTTGGTAACCTTCGACTTTGAATCACCGATATTGAATGTACCGTAAACGTTCAAATCCTTGTTAATCTGTTTGCGGTAGCTCAGAGAAAGTTCCCAACCGCGTGTGCGGAGCGAACCTGCGTTGGTAAAGGGAGCTGACGCACCAGCTACATCAGGAATGGCTTTGCCCGGAGCGAGCATGTCGTTTGTCGTTCGCTGGTACCAGTCGAACGTCAATGAGAGATCATCGTTCAAGAAACTGAGGTCAACACCAATGTCGGTGGTCTTGATGCGCTCCCATGTCAGTGAAGAGCTAACCCAATCGGGCAGCTGGAACTGGTTGAGCTTGTTTCCGTTCTTGTCCAACCAATAGAGTTTACTCTGTGCGATGGGCGAGATTGTTGAAATGAACATGTTGTCGCCGATGGCTTCGTTACCGATTTCACCATAAGAGAAGCGCAACTTACCGTTGCTGATAACATCGTGCAAGTTCTTCCAGTAACCCTCTTCAGTGAAGCGGTAGCCTAATGACATAGAGGGGAAGAACGCCCACTTATCGCCTGCGGGGAAGCGAGAAGAACCATCGTAACGTCCGTTCAACTCAAGTAGGTAGATGCCCTTATAGTCGTAGTTGATACGTCCGAAATAGCCAGCAGTAGAGCGGTCACGAGTATAAGAGGAGATAGTTGCATCCTTCATCTCGCCGTATGCGAGGTTCAGTTCGGGATAGTCCTCGTTGTAGAGGTGAGTGCGGTTTGCCCACATCTCATCGCTCTTGAAACGCTCACCGTTCACACCTACCAGCACTCCAAGGTTGTGGGCATCAACCCATGTGTGGTTGTAGTTCAGGTAGGCGTTGGCCGTCCAGCGGTTCTGCTTGATGTTCTCGCGTGTGGTGTTAGAGCTTGACGTTCCTACAATGTAGGTTGGTGTAACGCCCGACCAGTTCATGCCGTAAACGGAGTGGTCGGATGTCTTGTAGTTGTAGTTGTCAATCTGATATGTGTAGTCTACGTTGAAGGTAAAATCCTTCGTAATGTGGGCGATGGCATATGCGTTGAAACGAGCCTGATCGTGAACGGTAGTCTTTCGTGCTGCCTGCTTCTGCATTGCAACTACGCGATAGTCAAGTTTCTCGCCGTTCTCGTCATACATATAACCTGAGGGGATGAAGAATGAGCCCCAGCGCCACAGATACTGATAGACGTTGTTCCAAGAGTCTGCCTTGCTGAAGCTACGGCGTACGAAATTAACGCGTGTGCCAACAGTCAGCCAATCGGTGACATCAGTCTTGAGGTTGGTTGTGAAATTGTAGCGTGAAAGTTTGTCTGGGTTAAACTTCATCAAGTTCTGCTTGTAGTCGTAAGAGAACGACGTATAATAAGATGTGCGTCCGCTTGAACCGTTCAGAGAAACACTGTGGCTCTGTGATGGGGCTGCCTTGTTATACCAAATGTCCTGAATGTCGTAGTCGGCATAGTAGAATGGCTGATTGCCATTAAAATAGTAATCTCCGACATTGTCCATGCTCTGGAACGGCTTCATCTCGCTGTAACCCTTTTTACCGCTGTGCTGCTCTTTCCAAGCTTTGGCATAAGGCAACATCTTTGAGAAATACATACCAAAGAGTTCGGGGTCACTGCCATCGGTACGCTTTGCTCCAATCATGGCTGCTTCAAGCTGTGACGGTACGTCGGGATAGTCGGGGAGCACGGTTGCGCGGTCCCAAGCGAAATGTCCGTCATACTTAACCGACACTTTCTCGCCCTTCTTGCCTTCCTTGGTTGTGATAAGAATCACACCGAAGGCAGCGCGGCTACCATAAATAGAGGTAGAAGCGGCATCTTTCAATACAGAGATGGTGGCGATGTCGGCAGCGTTGACCATGGTGAGGTCGTCAACGGGCACACCGTCAACAACAACCAATGGGTTTGAGGTCGCACCGTTTGACAGGGTTCCGAGACCGCGAATCTGCATGGTTGGCTGCGAGTTGATGTCACCGCTCGTGTTGGTGATGGTAAGTCCTGGCACTGCACCTTGCAATGCCTTAGCAACATCTTGTTCAGGACGTCCGCCGAGGGTTTTTTCTATATCAACGTTTGTTACTGAACCAGTAAGGTTCACCTTCTTTTGCTGACCATAACCCACAACCACGATTTCGTCGAGCTGTGCGTTGTCGTTCTGCATCACTACCTTCATGCCGTTGACAGCCTTTGTTTCTACGGTCTTGTAACCAACGTAGGTGATGCGTAATTTTGCGTTAGCGTGAGAATTGATTGTAAAATTACCGTCAATGTCGGTGACGGTACCACGGGTCGTACCCAATTCGACAACTGTTGCACCCAAGATAGGTTCGCCTTCAGCGTCGACAATTTGACCCTTGATAATTGTGCTACTCTGTGTAACACTCTGCGACTGAGTAGGGGGGGTAGCCATTGCGTAACTACTGCCAGTCAGTCCTGAAGCCAAAAGGATTGCTCCAATTAAAGCCCATTGTCTATTCATAAGCTTTCTTTTTTAAGGTTAGACATTGTTTTTGTTCTTAGTGATTGCAAATGTAAATAATTTTTTTATAATATGCAAATAAATATTAGATATTTTTTCCAAAAGCCGCTTTTTTGTGCTATTTGCCTTGCTGAAATGTAAAAAACTTGTAAAATGGGGCATGATGTAGGTCAACTCTTGTTTTATGCAATATCGAGGCGAAGGGTTGAAACAGCATGTAATACATGTTAAAATGAATATTTATGCAAAATGGGCTTGTTTTTATTATTTTACATTTGTTAACGAAATATTGTTTAAAAATGTAATAGTTTTTTCAGAAACGAGGCCTTTTACTTTCAACTTTTTTTATTGATACCTTTCATTTGCGAAACCCTTGGTTTCAGGTCGTGAAACCCTTGGTTTCGGACTGTAAAACCCTTGGTTTCACAACCTAAAACCAAGGCTTTCACATTGTAATATCATGCCTTTCTCAACCCACTCTCCATATTGTATATTTATTCATATTATTGCATAAATATACAGAACGTTTTTATCTGTTTTGTGAGAAAACAAAATTCGAAAAAACGATGCTTTTGTTTGTGGGTATTAAAAATAATACCTATCTTTGCAAATAAAAAAGACTATGCCAGAAATATTTCGGTTTTTTGGTTTTTCGTTTTTCTTTTATAGTAGAGAACACGAACCGCCCCATGTTCATGTTGAAGGCGCTTCAGGGTTTGCTGTATTTGATTGGAACGGAGAAAAATTTGTGTTGCGAGAAAAGCATAATATAAAGAATAATGATTTATCTCGTATAGCTTTTGTGATTGATGAAAATGCAGACATCATATTGAAAAGGTGGCAAACGTATTTTGGAAAGGAGGTAGAAGATGAAAATTATTAAGATTTGGTTTGATAACGATTATCTTTATGGAGAGGACGAAAGTGGGAAAACTTATCGTCAGTCGTTGTTGTGGTATAAAAATTTGAAGAATGCTACAGCCGAAGAGCGATCTAATTATGTTTTTGGTTATGATGGTATCCATTGGCGAAATTTGGATGAAGACGTCAGTTTTGAGAGCTTCGCCTATGAAGATGCTGAGCCATCGAAGTTGCAACGTTTCTTCTTGTCGCATCCCGAAATTAATGTGGCTGAGTTTGCGCGCTTGGTAGGTATTAATCCCACGCTATTACGAAATTATATTAATGGCTTTAAGAAGCCTTCGAAGGAGCGCGAACAAATGATTATTAATAAGGTAAACAGTATAGGTAAAGAATATATGGCCTTGGCATAATGTCAAGGTGTAATAGCAAACCTATTCTTGCCGTAAGGCTCGAAATGGTGGGCGGTGTTTTTTTTGTTTTTGTCTAAAAAATCCAAACAAGTTTGGCTTTTTGCGCAAATTTTTCACTATCTTTGCAACGCAATAGGTTCGCTTGACGGCGATGAAAAGGGAAACGAGTGAAAATCTTGTACAGTCCCGCTGCTGTGAGCTGTCCTTTATGGGGCGAGCACATGCCACTGAGCACTTTGCTCGGGAAGGCGTTCGCCACCAGACAGTGTAGTCAGAAGACCTGCCTGTTGTGCCACCAAAAATACACCTTATTATATATAAGGCTTACACCTTATTATATATGTAGGTATCTTGGGGGCGTTTCATCGTTCGTGCCACGTGGATATGGCCCGAACCACAGAATATGAACAAAAACTTTTTTATGCGAAAGAAAATGTTGAGTGCCCTTCTGTGCACCATTGCCGCGACGGCACAGGCACAGAACCATGTAGCCGACAGCATACACCACCTTGGCGAGGTGGTGGTTACGCAACGCCTCACGCAGCGCGAAACCATACCCTCTGCCACCCTGAAAGGCGAGGCCTTGCAACGCCTCAGTGCCCTGTCGGTGGCCGATGCCTTGCGCTATTTTTCGGGCATCCAACTAAAAGACTATGGTGGTGTGGGCGGTATCAAAACCGTGAACATACGCAGCATGGGTACCCATCACTTAGGCATCTTTTATGATGGAATAGAGCTGGGCAACGCGCAGAACGGGCAGATAGACCTCGGCCAGTTCTCACTCGACAATGTAGAGGAGATAAGCCTTTTTAATGGTCAGAAGAGCGCCATCTTTCAGCCTGCCACCGACTTTGCCAATGCGGGTTCTATCTACATTCGCACGCGTGCTCCACAGTTTGCTGCAGGCATCCAGCGCCATATAAAGGTTAAGGCACAGTATGGGTCGAGCGACCAAGTGCGCTTGAACGCCCTTTACGAGCAGCGCCTCAGCCATAGCGTGAGCACGTCGCTTAGCGTGGGCGGGCTCAGCTCCAGCGGCCGATACCCCTTTCGCTATCATCGTGTTACGCCCGATGGCACCACTGCCTACGACACCACTGCCGTGCGCCATAATGGCGACATCTGGGCCATGCGTCTCGAGGGCAACGTGTATGGCAGCCAACCTGGCGGACAGTGGAACGCCAAGGTGTATAGCTACCACTCGCGCCGTGGCATTCCTGGCGCCATCGTGAACAATGTGTGGCGACGTGGCGAACGACAGGCCGACCACAACACCTTTGTTCAGGCCACGGCCCAGCAAACGGTGGGTGCCCGTTTTTCAACCAAGCTCATGGCTAAGTATGCCTATTACGACACGCGTTACATTAATAACGACACCACGCAGATGCACGTCGACAACACCTTTCGGCAGCAAGAGCTATACCTCTCGTCGGCCAATGTGTATGAGCTGCTGCCACAGTGGAGCCTTTCGGCCAGCTACGATTTTCGCTGGAACAAGTTGAACGCCGATATGCCCAACTTTGCCTTTCCGCATCGCTATACCAACAGTGCATCGGTGGCCACCGCCATCGACCTCGGTCGCCTGAAGGCACAAGCCTCGGTGGTGGGACAGTGGGTGAAAGACCACACGCGCATGCTGAACGCCGTGCCCCATCGCGCCACCTACAGCCCGGCGCTGTTTGTTAGTTGGCAGCCCCTGCCGCAGCCAGTGCTCAGCCTCAGGGCCTTTGCCAAGCGCAGCTATCGTATGCCCACCTTCAACGACCTCTACTACACCGACATGGGCAACGCCCTGTTGCGTCCCGAAAGTGCCGTGCAGTATGATGCTGGCTTTGTGCTTGAAAAACACTGGCCCACAGGTCTTGTGGCTCATGCCCGTCTGCAGGCCGACACCTATTATAATACGGTGCACGACAAGATTGTGGCTTACCCCAAGGGGCAGCAGTTTAGATGGACAATGCTCAATCTGGGGCGCGTACACATCAAAGGCATCGACGTTACTGCCGAGGGTACCCTTAAGCCGTTGCGCGATGTGGCCCTTACCGCAAGGCTGCAATATACCTATCAAGATGCGCGCGACGTAACATCGGCCAGCGATAGCTATTATCGTCACCAGATACCCTACATACCGTGGCATAGTGGGTCGGCGGTGCTGAATGTGGCTTGGCGCCAGTGGAGCCTAAACTACAGCTTCATCTATTCGGGCGAGCGATACAGTCAGCAAGAAAACATTGTGTATAACCACCTACAGCCGTGGTACACCAGCGACGTGTCGTTGGCTTGGCGCTACCGCTCGTGGCGCATCAACCTTGATGTAAACAACCTGTTCAGTCAAGATTACGACGTGATAGAAAACTACCCCATGCCGAAGCGCAACTTCTTGCTGACGCTGGAGTGGACATTATAAAAATGAATAAAAAGGATAAAAATGAAACATACTGAAAAATGGCATATCATTAGTGCCCTGTACCTGTTTTTGCTGCTGGCCGTGGTAGGCTGTCGCGAGAACGATGACGTGGTGCCCTCGACGCCCGAAGATACGGGCAGCACCATCACGCCCACCAACATTGTGGGCATGTATGTGATAAACCAAGGCAACATGGGCAGCAACAAAGCCTCGGTCGACTATCTCGACCTGTCAGGCACTACGGCCACCTATCTGCGCAACATATATGCCGAGCGTAACCCCAACGTGGTGAAAGAGTTGGGCGATGTAGGCAACGATATAAAGATATACGGATCAAAACTGTGGATGGTGATAAACGCCTCAAACAAAGTTGAGGTGGCCACTGTTGACCAATGCCGCAGAGTGGGGCAGGTGAACATACCCAATGCCCGCTACCTGGCCTTTGATGGCGGCTATGCCTACGTCAGTTCGTATGTAGGCCCCATCGACCTTTCACAAGGCGATGTGCTGGGCTGTGTGTATAAGGTAGACACGCTGTCGCTGCAGATTGTTGACCGCGTAACGGTGGGCTATCAGCCCGACGAGCTGTGTGTGCATGATGGCAAGCTGTATGTGGCTAACAGTGGCGGATATCGTTACCCCAACTACGACCGCACGGTGAGCGTTATCGACCTGAAAACCTTTACCGAAGAGCGCAAGATAGATGTAGGCATCAACCTGCACCGTTGCCGTGCAGACCGCTATGGGCAGCTGTGGGTAACCTCGCGTGGCGATTATGGTAACACCCACTCAAACATCTATTGGCTGGCCAAGGATGGCAACGGGCAGATGCAGCTGAAAGGCAGCCTGAACCGCGCCGCCAGCGACCTGTGCTTGGTGGGCGACTCGCTCTACTTTTATGCCGCCGAATGGAACGATGCCTTGAAAGCCAACACCATAAGTTATGGCATTATAAACGTGAAGACGCACCAATTGGTAACCGACCATCTGTCGTCGGCACCCGAGTTGGCCAATATCGAGGTGCCCTTCGGCATCATCGTGAACCCCAAGGAGCGCGACTTCTACTTGATGGATGCCAAAAACTATGTGTCAAGCGGACGGCTGCTGCACTTCAAGGCCGACGGTACCTTCGATTGGAGTGTGAACACAGGCGACATTCCGTGTCAAGGAGTGTTTGTCTTTCAGTAGTTGACAAGTAGACAAGTTGACGAGTAGACGAGCTGCTTGCTTTGTTGATCAAAGTTTTCAATACGCCTATTGATAAACATAGGTAGCAGCTCGTCTACTTGTCTACTGTAAAAAAAGCAATCAGCTCGTCTACTTGTCTACTCGTCAACTCGTCAACTTTTTGTTAACTCGTCAACTTTTTAAAAAAAACAATATGAAAAAAACTTTACTTTCGTTTTTACTGCTGTCGTCGGCAGCTGTGGCAAGTGCACAGTTGCAGTTAGGCACAGCAGAGTATAAGGGCTACAGCAAGTATATACAGGCTGTAGACGAGTATGTTCCTGCGCCAGGCCAGTTTGTAAACACCATGCCAGTCTATGCTGAGGGCGACGATGCAGCCGCCATGGTAAAGAAATGTACCGAGGCATTAGCCAACAACAAAAATGGCATGATTACCCTTGGTGCCTATGGTGGCTATGTAACCTTTCATTTTGACCACAGTGTGGCCAACGTGCAGGGACAGAAAGACCTGTATATCACAGGCAACGCCATTGCCAATGGTGCCGAGCCTGGCATCGTGATGGTGTCGAAAGACGTAAACGGCAATGGTCTGCCTGACGATCCCTGGTATGAGCTATCGGGCAGCGCCGACGTTGACGACCCCGACAACGTGGTGTATAACTATGAGATAACCTACACCCTCGACGCCATGCAGAATGTGCCCTGGACCGATAACCAGAACAACAGTGGCACCGTAGAGCGCAACGCTTTTCATAAACAAGAATATTTTCCCTTGTGGCTGGAGAGCCCCCTCACCTTTAAGGGCACGCTGCTGCCTAAGAACGCGGTGAAAGCAGGAAACTGGCAGCTGAGCGCGTTCCGTTACGGCTATGTCGACAATCTGCCTAACAACGATATCGAGGGCAACAGCTTTGATATTTCATGGGCTGTAGATGCCGACCGCAAGCCCGTAACCCTCGACGCCATCGACTTTGTGCGTGTGTATAGCGCTGAAAACCAAATAGCAGGATGGCTGGGCGAGACTTCGACTGAGGTAAAGGGTGCCGAAGACCTGCACCTGGAGGCTTCTATCGACGCATCGGCTACGGCTAAGGTGGCCACCTTTGAAAACATAACCGTGGGTAGCGAAAATGGCCACTTTATTCCTAAGGTTGATGAAGATGAAAACCTTGGCAACTTCACCAGCGGCATCTTCCGCTTTAACACTCACTACATCCCCGACTGGTTGTACTGGTCAGGCTATGCTGTATCTAACAGCACCGCTACCACCTATACCGTGCTCGATGACCAATATAATAATGTGTCGGGCGGCGGATTTAAGTCAGACAACTATCTGGTATGCTACCCACAAGGCGAAAGCATCGACGTGCTGGGCAGCGACGAGGGCGAAGTAATCAGCGGCTTCTACGTAAACAACACGGCTTGGGTGAAGAAGGCTATCGAGGAAGGCGACGGCATGACACCGGGTGCTTTTACTACGGGCGACTGGTTTACACTGACTATTACGGGTCATAAGGCCGACAAGAGCACGGTTAATACGGTGGTTTATCTGGCCGACTACACCTCAGAGAATACGGCTAACCACCACTATATCAACGACTGGACATGGGTAGACCTGAGCGGCCTGGGAGCTGTAACCTCGCTTACCTTCACTATGGATAGCTCGCACAAGAACGCCTATGGCGTGACCACACCCACCTACTTCTGCATGGATAACCTGGGTGGCACCTACGAGGCTGGCACACCTACAGCTATTGCTCAGCCTGTGGCTGCTGCTAAGGCTACGCGCGAGGCTTGCTTCTCAGTGGCTGGTCAGCATCTGTCGGCTCCGCAGCGCGGCCTCAACATCATTCGCATGAGCGATGGCACTGTGCGCAAGGTGATGAAACGATAATAACTTTTTATTTCTTCAAGTAAAAGAGGGTGTGTCAAAATAGAAGTTAAAAGAAGTTTGGGCTTCGCCCGAAGTTAACAGAAGTTAGCGGACATATGTATAAATTGCTGAAAATAAAGCATTTGTCTGTTAACTTCCATCCATCGTAGATGGATTAACTTCTTCTTAACTTCCTCTAACTCCTATTTTGACACACCCTCTTTTATTTTTATCTTTTTTGATACAAAATAATTCATTTTTCTTTTATTCTTTAAAAAAAAATAGTACCTTTACGCATTGAATGGGCTTTTGCCCCCTAATGATGCCCTAAAGAAACACACGCTACCGTGAAAGAGATACTATTTATCAGACAGAACGTGCAACAGTGGCAGAGTATTGAAAACATTGCCGAAGACCCTTCGGCCTACTCGCCCGACGATGTGGCAGGTGCCTATCTACGCGTTACCACCGACTTGGCCTTCGCGCAGACGCATTATCCCACATCGCGCATCACAGTGTATCTTAACGACTTGGCTTCGGTGCTGCACAATAGCCTTTACCGTCGCCGACACGAAAGGCACTCACGCATTATCACCTTCTGGACACAAGAGGTGCCGCTGACAATGTGGGAGGCCCGGCACTTGCTGTTGGCGTCGTTCATCATCATGGTGCTGAGCGTGCTGGTGGGCGTTATCTCTCAGGCGGGCGACACCGACTTCTGCCGCATCATCTTGGGCGACTGGTATATGGACGAAACGCTTGAAAACATACGAAAGGGCAAACCCTTTGCCATATACGATAGCGACAGTGTGGGCAATATGCTCTTCAGCATTACTATTAATAATATTATGGTGGCGGCGCGCATCTTTGCTATGGGGGTGCTTACCAGCTTCTTTACGGGCATTATGCTCATTTACAATGGGGTGATGCTGGGATGCTTTGAAACTTTCTTTGCACAACAACACCTGCTGGGCCCCTCGCTGCTGGCCGTGATGCTGCATGGCACCATCGAGATATCGTCAATCGTGGTGGCGGGCGCCGCTGGATTGGCTATGGGCAACGCTTGGCTGCTGCCAGGTAGTTATAGTCGTATCGAGTCGTTTAAGCGTGGCGCTAAACGCGGACTAAAAATTTTTGTGGGCACGGTGCCGCTGTTTGTGGTGGCTGGCTTTATTGAGAGTGTGTGTACGCGCCACACCCATGTGCCCGACGCTATACGGCTGGCGTTTATCTTGCTGTCGGCGGCCTTTGTGCTGTTTTATTTTGTTATCTACCCACGCATGTTGCATAAACGCTTGACGAACGTGGAAATATCTGAAAATACGAAACTGAATAATAACTATTAAAAAACAATCCATTATGAACAACACCAAACAACGCCGAATTAATCTCTACGCTTCACGTTCGATAGGCGAGACGCTATCGGCTACCTTCGATTTTGTGACACAAAACTTTGTGACATTGATAAAATTTTTGGCGGCCTTTTTGTTGCCTGTAAGTGCTTTGATGGGCTTGAGCTATCAATCAATGTTTAGCAGTTTTGCGCATATAGATAATTTAAACGACGAAACAGAACAGATATTATCAGTCGTGATGAGCTATCTACCTGTCCTTGTGCTGTGTTTGATAGGTGCGTTGCTGACGGTGGCCGTTACATACACGCTGATGCAGAAATATCAGCAACGCGATAACTTGCTTAAAGGCCTTACGCTAAGCGAGATAAAGCCCTTGCTGAAACACAACCTCTGGCGAGTGTTTAAGATGTTGCTGCTCTTAACGCTGTTAGGCATAGTGGCCTTTGTGGTTTTGGTGCTGGTAGCTACGATGATAATGTCGATTGGTAGCAAATTTGAAGCATTCTTATTCTTGCTGTATATGGCTATGTTAGCGATAGCCTTGCCCTTGGGCCTTGTGCTACCACTGTGTGTGTTTGAGCCAGAACTTGGCCTGTTTAGTTGTGTGAAGAAGGCGTTGCGTCTGGGCTTTAAAACATGGGGCACACTGTTTGTGGTGATGCTGGTTATCACAATGCTGGTGCAGATAGTATCGTTCATATTGATGATACCATTCCTGTTTACAACGATGACCACCATGTTTTTTGAAATCGATTCTACCCAATACGCCTCATTGGCTTACACCAGCTCGGCATGGTTCTCGGTGTTGACGTTTGCCTCAAGCCTATTGTTCTGCTTTGGCTTGCTGCTGATGTCGGCGTTATCGTTCGTAGCTTTTGCCTTCTGCTATGGCCGTGCTGCCGATAAGGTGGAGGGCGTGTCGGTGAAGAACGCTGTGCAAAACTTTGATAGCACCTCCTCGACAGAAAATACTACTGCCGATATCATCTCTCAGTTTGATAAAGAATAACCTACCGATAAATAAATTGTGTGCTAAGAGATAATGAGTTGCGCTGTGGCTATAGATACGCTTAAAACCGACTCTGCCATGCTGAACGCGTTGCGGAATAACCCCGACTTTGGCTATTCGCGCGAACTGGTTCAGGTGAAATCGTCGACGTGGCAGTGGATGTCTGACCGTCTGGCCGAATGGTATCAGAGCCTGTTCAACTCGGTATTTCCTAACGAAAACAACTGGTATCTGTGGCTCATAGCGGCAGTGGTGACGATAGGCATCATCATAGCCATTGTGGTGTTGCGCAACCGCTATCTGTTGAGGCGAAAGGAGAACACTGACAGCGGCTATGTGGTGACTGACGATACCATCTATGGCATCGACTTTGAACAGCAGATAAAAGCGGCGCTGGGTAGAGACGATTATCGCACAGTGCTGAGAATGATATACTTGCAAACGCTGAAGTGGCTGGACGACAACCACCACATTCATTGGCAACCGCAGAAAACACCTTCGCAATATGTGCGCGAATATAGGTGTGCGCCTTTCAATACGCTTACCACTCTGTTTATACGCATACGCTATGGTGGCTTTGAGGCCGACCGAGCGCTGGTAGATGAGGCTTTGCGTATGCGGGCGGCCGTGTGTCAAGACGATGCTTCGTTGCATTGCGAGCCAAAGGGGCAAGACGAGAAAGGAGGTGAGCGATGAAGACTATGAAGATATACATCATAGGCTTTGCAGCGTTCACGGCCTTGCTGGTGTGGCTGAATATGCATGCTCCGCAACGTTTTATATGGGAACCCACCTATGCGCATATTGACAAGAACCCCTTTGGCTGTGCGGCGTTTGATAGTGTGATGGGGCAAACGCTTCTGCACGGCTACAGCGTGAGCACGAAGAGTTTGCATGAATTGAGCCTTGACACCACACCGCAAACGGTGCTGATGCTGGGCCGAATGTTAAATATATCGAAAAAACATGCCGACGACATTGACCGCATATTGAAACGTGGTGGCAATGTGGTGATGGTGGCGCAAAACAGTTTGTATGTTAACGACTCGCTGCTGAAAGCTCGTTATGGCATGTGTATGAGCGATGGCTACCGATATTTTAATCTCTCGACCCTGCGCAAACAGTTGGCCGATAAAAACCCGCTGGCCTTTGTCAACCTTTATTGTGTGAAACAGGGTGGGTATGACGAGTGTAAGTTGCGCATTATTCGGTCGCTGGTTTCGGCTTCGGTGACGGTAGACGATTCAATAGGTGGGCGTAAGGTTCCGTACATGCCGTTAGCTTATGTCATCGATGCTGACTATTATGCCAGTGAAACCGATGATGAAGAGTGGGAGGCCGACTCGGTAGACGTAGACTCTGCGATGGTAGATGATGTGGCCTCAGACATGACACAGCCCTATGACACGTTGAGCTGGATGGCCGTGGAACGAAACCTGTATCGGGGCAAACTAATCATGGCGTCGACACCCTTGCTCTTCACCAATTATGGCATACTTGATCGCGCCGCTAACGTGTATCTTATGCGCCTGATAAGTAGGGTAGACAATGTGCCTGTGGTGAGGATGGATGGCGATGCAGAGCTTACAATCAATGGAGAAAGAAAAGAGCCCGAGGCACAGTCGCCTTTGCATTTCTTCTTACAGCATCCACCGCTCAAGTGGGCCATATATCTCACTTTGGCCACTGTGCTGCTGTTTTACATCGTAACGGCGCGGCGCCGACAACGGGTGATACCTGTGGTGAGGGGCAAGCGCGAAAGCGAATTGGAGTTTGCGCGGCTGGTAAGTAAGCTTTATCTGCACTGTCACGATAATGCTGACCTGGTGTGTAAGAAGCGAGCACTCTTTGCCGATGCCCTGCGCTCGGCCCTTGATGTTGACATCTTCGACCGTAAGGCCGATGCTGTTTCGGTGGCTACCATTGCGGCATGTACGGGGCAGGACGCTGAACGCATAAAGGCGCTGCTGCTTGACCTGCGTCTTGTGGGCGAGGGTGAGGTGAAGATGAGCGATAAAGAGATGAGGCGCCTTATCGACCAAATGAATGAAATAATAAAAAAATTATAACGATATTATAAAAAGAGCTTATGGAAGAGCAACGTACTGACCTGTCTCTCATTGCTGAGAAAACACAGCAACTGCGCGACAGCATCGCACAAATAGTCGTCGGACAAACTGAGGCCGTAGACCTGCTGCTAACCAGCATCGTGGCGGGCGGACATGTGCTTATTGAGGGCGTGCCGGGTGTGGCAAAGACGCTTACCGCACGACTGCTGGCACGACTGATTGACGCACGCTTCTCTCGTGTGCAGTTTACGCCCGACTTGATGCCCAGCGATGTGTTGGGCACAACGGTGTTTAATATGAAATCGTCTGAGTTTGACTTCCATCCAGGGCCTGTGTTTGCCGACATTGTGCTGGTAGACGAGATAAACCGTGCGCCAGCAAAGACGCAGGCGGCCTTGTTTGAGGTGATGGAGGAACGCCAGGTAACCATTGATGGCAAGACGCATGCTATGGGCGATGTGTTTACCATCATTGCCACACAAAACCCTGTTGAACAGGAAGGTACCTATAAACTGCCTGAGGCACAACTCGACCGCTTTGTGATGAAGATAACGATGGGATATCCTTCGGTTGATGAAGAGGTGGCCATCTTAGATAGCAAAAAACAGGGCATGCGCTTTGCACACCTTGATGAGGTGCAGCCCGTGCTGAGCATTGACGAACTGCTGCACATGCGGGCTCAGGTGGGCAACGTGAGGGCCGACGCATCGCTGTTGCGATATATTGCCGAGATTGCTCAGCAAACGCGACAGAGCAAGGCGGTGTATCTGGGGGCCTCGCCACGTGCTTCGGTGGCTGTGCTGGCTACAGCTAAGGCGTATGCCATGATTAATGGTCGCGACTTTGTTACGCCCGACGATATAAAGTTTGTGGTGCCTTATGTTTATCAGCACCGACTGATGCTCACCGCTGAGGCTGAGATGCAAGGCTTTACGCCCTTCAAGGTGGCGCAGATGTTGATGGATAAGGTGGAGGTGCCTAAATAATAAGGTAATAGTGGTATAGTATGTTTCTTACGCGCCGTTTTTATATCGTTATGTCGCTGCTCACCATCGTTGTGGCAGTGAGCTATGCACTGCCGCCGCTCATGGTGGTGGGTATGGTGGGCGTGGCCTTACTTGTAGCGGCTACGGCCGTCGAGGTGGCGTTGCTCTACCAGAAACGGGGCGTAGAGGCATGGCGCAGTTGTGATGCGCGCTTCTCGAATGGCGACGATAACCGCGTGGATATTCGTGTTGAGAACCATTTCGGTTTCCGACTTCTACTGGAGGTTATCGACGAGAGTCCGGTGGTGTTTCAACGTCGCGACATTGTCTTCACCCTAACACTGCAGGCTGGCCAGGGAAAAACCATTAGCTATACCTTGCGCCCCACACAGCGTGGCGACTATGCCTTTGGGCAAGTGCGCGTGTTTGCTTCTACCTCGTTGGGCTTGGCACAACGGAGGTTTAGTTGCGCCAAACCGCAAAGCGTGAAGGTGTATCCCGCGTTTATGATATTACGGCAATATGAGTTGCTGGCCATTAGTAATCAACTGACGGCGCTGGGCATAAAACGTATTCGGCGGGTGGGTAACTACACTGAATTTGAACAGATTAAAGATTATGTGGCGGGCGACGACTTTCGCACCATCAACTGGAAGGCTTCGGCACGACGACATGAACTGATGGTGAACGTTTACCAAACAGAACGTTCGCAACAGGTGCTGTGCCTCGTAGATAAGGGTAGGGTGATGCATGCGGCGTTTCAGGGTATGTCGCTGCTCGATTATGCCATCAATGCATCGCTGGCATTATCGTTTGTGGCCATGCATAAGGATGATAAGGCGGGCATTGCTACCTTCTGCCAACGGGTAGACAACTTTGTGACGCCCTCGCGACAGCCCTCGCAGATGCGCACCATACTTGATACACTGTATAACGTTAGTACCGACTTTGGCGAGAGCGACTTCTCAACATTTACCACCGAACTGCCCTTGTTCTTGCGCCGAAGGTCGTTGGTGGTGCTGTTTACCAACTTTCATGGCACGGCCACTATGCAACGACAGTTGCCGTATCTTAAGCAGTTGGCCCGACATCATAGGTTGCTGGTGGTGTTCTTTGCCAATACCTCGTTGCACGAATATGTTAATACTAAAGCTCGCACCACGGCCGACTATTATGAACATGTGGTGGCCGAAACGATGATACACGACCAGCAGTTGGCGGCGCAACAACTTCGACAGCACGGCATCTTAAGTTTGCTTACCACGCCTGAACAGCTTTCGGTAAACGTGATAAACAAGTATTTGGAAATAAAACAAAAGTACTGATGATGCGTGTGGCTCTTCATGCTTTCACGTCTTGTATAATTATATAATTGAACAACAGTCATGACCTCCTCAGATATCGTTACCAGCCAGTATGTTAGCATCAAACAATCGCCTGCCAGTGTGGGCGAACGCATGTTGGCACGCCTTATCGACAGCATCATTTTGTATGTCTACATGATTAGTATGTATGTGCTGGTAGATGGACTGATGAATTATTACTATATCTCTGACGACTTCCTGCGCCTTAGTTTTGTGTTTATCCTCTTTGCACCTTTTCTGTTTTATTCGCTACTGTGCGAGTGGTTGTTTAACGGACAAAGCATTGGCAAACGGTGCATGGGGCTGCGCGTGGTGATGGTGGATGGCGACACGTTGACGCTGGGCGCCATCTTGATGCGGTGGATGATGCTGCTTGTCGACTTCTATGCTTGCTTGATGGGGGTGCTGTTTATTGCTTTTACGCGTCGGCATCAGCGCATTGGCGACCTTGCCGCTGGCACTATGGTGATACGCAAGCCCAGCGCAAAGCGTATGCACCTCAACATTGACGAGTTTTTCTATGCCAGTCCTGATTATAAGCCCACGTTCCCTGAGGCGCAAAACCTGTCGCTTGAACAGGCCGACATTATTCAAAATGTGCTTTATAGCAACGTGATGTATGACGATGAACAGGTGGCGCTCTTGGCTAAAAAGGTAGAAAAAGTGCTGGATGTAGTGAATAAACAGTCGTCTGACGTAGCCTTCTTAACCACTGTTCTGCACGATTATCAGTATTATGCGCTAAGGATTATTTGATTTCAGGTCAATGTTGTTTTCGCCTTATTATGAGATTAACAATGCCTTGCGCTATGAATATGATTGCCTTGTTCTATGAATATTATAGCCTTGTTCTATGAATATTATAGCCTTGTTCTATGAATAATTCTATTTTGTTTCAAGGATAATTCGGTTTTGTGCTTAGGATTATTTAATTTTGCAGATAGAATTACATCATTTATATGCTGACTATTTCAATAAGAAAGATATTTTTTACGCTTTGTATCGTATGCGGCATGGCGTGCAGTGAGGTGGCTATGGCCGACACTCCGTGGAGCCCAACATCGCCGAAACACGAGGTAAGGGCCGTTTGGCTCACCACCATTGGCGGCATCGACTGGCCACACAGCTATGCTCAATCGGCCCGTTCTATTGAGAAACAGAAGGGAGAACTGCGCACTATCCTTGACCAACTGCAGCGTGCTGGCATCAACACGGTGCTGCTGCAAACGCGTGTGAGGGCTACCACCATTTTTCCGTCGCGCATAGAACCGTGGGATGGATGCTTGTCAGGAAAGCCCGGCATCTCGCCTGGCTATGATGCGTTGCAGTTTGCCATTAACGAATGTCATCGCAGAGGTATGGAACTGCATGCGTGGGTGGTGGCCATACCCGTTGGAAAATGGGATGCGCTGGGCTGCAAACGTCTTCGGGCTAAACATCCGAAATTGGTGCGCAAGATAGGTCCCGATGGCTTTATGGACCCTGAAAAGGCGGGCACGGCCGACTATATTGCTGATATGTGCGCCGAGATAACGCGACAATATGATGTAGATGGCATACATCTCGACTATATTCGCTATCCTGAAACTTGGAACATAAAGGTGTCGCGTGAGCAGGGTAGGCGTCATATCACAGGCATTGTGCGCAAGGTGTCGAAACGGGTGAAGGCATTGAAACCGTGGGTGAAGATGAGCTGTTCGCCCATTGGCAAGCACGACGACCTGTCAAGATATAGTAGCAACGGCTGGAACGCCTATACGCGTGTGTGCCAAGATGCGCAAGGGTGGCTGCGTGAGGGGTGGATGGATGCACTCTTCCCCATGATGTATTTCCGTAACAATCAGTTCTTCCCCTTCGCCCTCGACTGGGCTGAAGAGAGCTACGGACGTATCGTTGCACCCGGACTGGGCATCTATTTCCTCTCGCCCCGACAGAAAGATTGGCCCTTAGACGATATTACGCGCGAGATGGAGGTGCTACGCAAGCAAGGCTTAGGGCACGCCTATTTTCGTAGTAAGTTTTTTACTGATAACACAAAGGGCATTTACGACTTTGCTTGCCAGTTTGACCGTACTCCGGCCTTGGTGCCGCCTATGACGTGGATGCACGAAACACCGCCTCAGGCTCCGACACAACTGCAACTCTTGCCCGTGCCTAATAAGGGCGTGTATGCGCTGTCGTGGCTACCTAACGACCGCGACACGGTGATGATACGCTATAATGTGTATGCCTCGCGCGCCTATCCTGTTGATGTGCAATGTGCCAGCAATATGGTGGCCACGTATCTGCAACGCTGGCAACTGCTGGTGCCTGCCGACTCGTCGCGCCACTATGCCGTGACGGCTATCGACCGCTATGGTAACGAAAGTGCCCCCTTGCAACAACAAGGGATAGAGATGACGACTGATACTTATGATTATCTTGTTGGCGCGGGCAACCATGCTCTGCCTTCGCTCATCAAGCACCCCATGCTGTGGTGCAATAATGAAAAGGTGGAGATACCTAAAAAGATAATGTTGGCCGATGTTGAATATGTGACGATAGAAAATATGTATGGGCGCATCGTTACCACGTGCTCTTGCCGAAAGGCTGCCGCTATCAGCACCAAACACTTGTCCGATGGTGTTTACACGCTACGCTCGTTAGGACGTAAAGGTGTAACGCATCGCTTAGGGTGGTTTATTATTAAAAGAAAATAGAAAAGGGCTGGCTCAGAAAGAGTCAGCCCTTTTGGTCTTTAATATAATAGAGTAGTCAAAATTTATCTCCTTAAAAGAGTTTTCAAAATTTATATCTTTAAAAGAGTTTTCAAAATTTATATCTTTAAAAGAGTTTTCAATATTTATATCTTTAAAAGAGTTTTCAATATTTATATCTTTAAAAGAGTTTCCAAAATTTATATCTCTAAAAGAGTTTTCAAAATTGATCACTCATAAAAATACTTGTTTATGCTTTGATGTTAGGCTCTTCCAGTCCGATACCCTTCTTCTTATCTACCACTTTCAGAACGAGGCCGATAAGCAATGCTGCTACACCAAGACCTGCCAGCATAAGCAGCGGTGCCGTATAATCGAGATGGGTAGGATCGGTAACACCCTTGTTGGTCTCGTCGAGCACGCGGCCGATAAGCAAGGGGAACAGCCACAAGCCAATGTTCTGTATCCAGAAAATCAAGGCATAAGCAGAACCGATAACCTTGGCGTCAACCAGCTTGGGCACGCTGGGCCAAAGTGATGCAGGCACCAGTGAGAACGAGGCTCCGAGCACAAGAATGGTAACGTAAGCTATCACCACGCCGCCAACCTGGTCGCCCTTGAACTGGGGAAGGATGAACGCGAAGGTGAGGTGGCAAGCAATGAGCAATAATGAGCCCAATACAAGCATTGAGGCTGCCTTGCCTTTGTGGTCGACATAGTTGCCAAGCACAGGCGTGATGCCCACTGCCAACAAGGGGAATACGGCAAAGATTGATTCTGCCGACTGGCGCATGTAACCAAAGTAACAATAAGTAATGAGCGCTACAATAGATAATGTAAGCATGCTATACTTTAGGGCCTTGTTCTTCATGAAATTGAACATGAAGGCTGTTGCTGCCACAACAAGCATGATGACATACTGTGTGATGGTAACCTCTGGCGATGCCCAGTAAGAGTCGGCCTCTACAGGGGAAAAGGTAAGGTTGCACTGCAACATATTTACAGCATACTTCTGGAAGGGGAAGATGGCCGAATAATACAGCACGCAAAGCAGCGATACAAGCCAGAAACCACTTGAGGTAAGAATTTGTCCAATGTCGGAAAGCTTGAAGGGGTCGTCTTTCTCCTCGGCTTCGCCTGTCTGTGTGTCGAGCTTCTTATCCATAAAGAAGTAAACCACAAGCATGATCATTGCGATGCAGAGCAACACAACGCCGAAGGCTACTGAACGTGACACGTTTACACTGCCGCCCAACTTAGCAAAGAAGGGCGAGAAAATCATACAGGTGGCTACACCGAGGCGGGCCAGCGCCATCTCTGAACCCATAGCCAGCGCCATCTCGCGGCCCTTAAACCATTTTACCACACCACGTGATACGGTGATGCCGCCCATCTCGGCACCGCAGCCAAAGAGCATAAAGCCGATGGCCGCCAGTTTGGCTGAAGCAGGCATACCCTCATAGAAAGGCGACACGCCTAACTGCTCAAACACAGGAATGTGGTTGAGATTGTTTGTAAACCATACGGCAAGGTTGCTGCCGATGAAGGCGTCGCTGATGGCATACCATTTGATGCAAGCACCAGCAAGCATGACGGCTCCTGAGAGCAATGCTGTGAAACGTACGCCCATCTTGTCGAGGATGATACCTGCGAAGATGAGGAAGAACACAAATACATTAAGGAACGTTTCTGATCCTTGCATGGTGCCAAATGCTTTCGAGTCCCAGCCGCGCTGCGACTGCATAAGGTCTTTGATGGGCGACAGAATGTCCATGAAAATGTATGCACAGAACATGGCCAGTGCTAAAAGCAGTAGCGCTGTCCAACGCATAGCGGCATAGTCGCGAAGTGTTTTTTTCATAATCTTTATTTTATTATCTGTTATTGTTCAAATAGATATCTCTCGTTTTTTTATCAGTATCTAATGATAACCTGTGATGAGGCTTACTTCTTCAGCCACTTATCCAGCCAGTTGAAGAAGGTGCGCTGCCACAGCACGCCGTTCTGAGGTTTCAGTACCCAGTGGTTCTCATCGGGGAAGATGAGCAACTCGGCAGGAACGCCACGCATACGAGCCGCATTGAAAGCACCGAAGCCTTGGTTTGCATTGATACGATAGTCTTTCTCGCCATGGATGCAGAGGATAGGTGTGTCCCACTGATCAACAAAGCGGTGCGGGCTATTAGCGTAGGTGCGTTTAGCGTTTGCACTCTGGTCTTTGTTCCAATATGCGTCCTCATACTCCCAGTTTGAGAACCAAGCCTCTTCGGTGTCGGTATACATCGACTCGAGGTTGAAGGCACCGTCGTGTGAGATGAAGCACTTAAAGCGTTTGTTGTGATGTCCGGCTAAATAATATACCGAGAAGCCGCCGAAGCTGGCGCCTACACATCCCAGGCGGTCTTTGTCAACATACGGAAGGTTTTTAGCAGCATCATCAATGGCGGTGAGGTAGTCGGCCATGCACTGCCCTGTCCAGTCGCCACTAACTTCTTCGTTCCATTCAGAGCCGAAACCAGGCAAACCACGACGGTTAGGGGCAATAACGATATAGTCGTTAGCAGCCATGATTTGGAAGTTCCAACGATAGCTCCAGAACTGGCTTACGGGGCTTTGTGGTCCGCCCTCGCAGAAGAGCAGAGTGGGATATTTCTTGTTCTCGTCGAAGTTGGGCGGCAAGATGATCCAGTATTGCATCTCTTTTCCATCGGTAGTCTTCACCCAGCGTTCCTGCACCTTGCCAAGGTCAAGCTTGTCATAGAACAGTTTGTTTTCAAAGGTTATCTGGCGCACCTTTGTTTTCTTTATATCTTTACCAGGGGTAACAACATACAGTTCGTCGCCCTGTGAGATGCTGTGCCGACTTGCCAACAGCTGGTTGCCATTGTTTAACAGTTGCACCGAGCCAAAGTCAGCCCAATCGTCAGTAAGCTGCTTCACCTCGCCCTTCAGGTTTGTTTGGTAGAGGTTTACACAAGCGTGCCATACACCAATGAAATAGAGTGTGCGCGAGTCGTTGCCCCAGCAATAGTCGTCAACATTCGAGTCGAAAGCCTCGGCTACATATTTCTTTGTGCCATCGGCCAGCGTATATACGCACAGGCGGTTGCGGTCGCTTTCATAGCCATCGCGAGCCATGCTCTGCCAAGCCACGTATTGACCGTCGGGCGAGAACTTGGGGTTCACGTCATAGCCCATGTTTAGGTCGGCACCTTGGTGGTTGATGGCCTGGTTCTTCATGGTCTTGGTGGGGTTGAAGGCCACGGGCTTATAGTCGGCAGGCTTGCACAAGTTGCGTGTGTTGCCTGTTTCAACATTGTAGAGATAGATGTCTGAGTCGGTTGACACGGCATAGTCAACGCCCGTCTTCTTACGACAGGTGTAGGCAATAAACTTTGAGTCAGGACTCCAGTTCAACTGCTCAACGCCACCGAAGGGAGCCATGGGGCACTCGAAAGGCTCGTCTTTCAAGATATCAATACCCTCATCTACGCCTTCGGCAGATACGTTGGCTACGAAGGGGTGAGCCACTGTTTCAACATAGTGGTCCCAGTGACGATAGTTGAGGTCGGTAACCAGTCGGCCTGTAGCCAGAGGCAGGTCGTCGGGGTTTTTCTTGATGCTCTCGTGGTAGGGCAATGACTTGATAAGGATAACCTTCTTCTCATCGGGCGAGAATTTAAAGCCCTCAATCTCGATGTCGCTCTTGGTAAGCTGTCGGCGGTCGGTGCCGTCGGCGGCCATGCTCCACAGCTGTCCGTCTGTCAAGAAGGCGATGCGCTTGCCACCGTTAATCCATGCGGCATCGGTCTCACTCTTTGTGGTGGTAGTCAGCTTGGTTTGCTTCTTACCATCAGCGGTTTGTGTGTAAAGTATCTGATGACTTTTGTTCTCCTTTACGCTGTAGTAGCCTACCTGATACACCACGGTCTTTCCGTCGGGCGATGCTGCTGCACCACCAATACGTCCCATGGCCCAGAGGGTTTCGGGGGTCATGCGGTTGTTCTTTGTCAGTGCGCTCAGGTCGGTTGTTTTGTCAATCATAGTCTGTGCGTTTACGCCGACGCAGCCCATGACAGCTGCTACGGCCAATGATAGTGTTTTGTTCATATTGTTAAGTTGTGTGTTATAGGCTGGGCTGTTGCTATGTTATACAAACTATCCCCGAAGGTGGCAAACACCAGGCTATAGCCTATGCTTGCCACCTTCGGGGAGGTATGTCTTATTTATGATTCTTGCTTGTTCTCATTTAGCAAGGTTCAACTGCTTTTCAGCCAATAGATTTATTTTCCTAACATATTGCGTTTGCGCTGCAACTCCTCGCGCTGGCGCTGCAGTTCTTGCTGCTGCTCTTGCATGGCTTGCAGACGTGCGGCCAGGCCACTCAGCTTTTGTGGCTTGTTCTTGTTCTCTTCGTAACGAGCCTCAAGAATGGCGAGCAACTTTTCATCGTTAGTGGTCTTGCGCAGTGTCCACATGATAGCAGCACTGAAGAAGAGGCTGATGAAGTAGTAGAAGTTGAGGCCGGCCGAGTAGTCGTTGAACATGAAGAAGAACATCAGCGGCATGAGGAACATCATCCACTGCATCATCTTCATCTGTTCAGCCTGTTGGCCTACCATCTGGTCGCGCTGCTGACGCATGGTCATCCACGAGTAGAGCAACTGCGAAACGCAGAACAGCACACAGGTGAGCGACAGGTGGTCGCCCAGCAGCCAAATGTTGTGGTGCCACTCGAAGATAGGGTCGTAGGTAGAGAGGTCTTTAATCCAAAGGAAACTCTCGCCGCGCAACTGAATAGCGTTGGGCACAAAGTTGAACATGGCAATCCAGATAGGCGCCTGTATCAGCATGGGTAAACAGCCCGACAAGGGGCTCACGCCATACTTAGCATATTCGGCCATCATGGCTTGCTGCTTCTTCATTTGGTCTTCAGGGGCGTTGTATTGCTTGGTAGCCTCTTCCAGTTTCGGCTTCAGCACACGCATCTTGGCCGAGCTCATATAGCTCTTCTTTACCAGCGGATAGGTGATAACCTTTAGCAGCAAGGTGATGAGGATGAGCACGATACCCATGTTGATGTTCAGACCTGTGAGGAAGTCGAACACATACAGTGTAAACCAGCGGTTGATGATGCGGAACAGTGGCCAGCCTAAGTAAACCAAGCGCTGCATTTGTAGGTCTTTGCCAAAAGCACTCTCTTTCTCAACGTGTTGCAACAAACGGAAGTCGTTGGGACCAAAGTAGAATTCAAACTCTGACGGAGTCTTGCCCGAAGGGTCGAAGAAGGTCTTCATGTTTGCCTGGAAATTCTTCAGATAGCCCGACCCCTTCTCTTGCATCTGGCTCTGCAGCTGTGCGTTGGCTGCAAAGTCGTTCTTTGCAATCATCACTGCCGCGAAGAACTGGGTTTTGAAGGCCACCCAGTCAATCTTCTCTTCAATGGTCTTGTCATCGGCACCCGACTCGGTCAGGTGCTTAACGCCGCCCTCGCTCTTATGATAGGTGAGGGTGGCGTATCGGTTTTCAAACATGTATCCCTTTTCTTGCTGGCGGCATTGCTCGTTCCATGCAATGTCCATGGTGTTGGTATTGGGACTGAAGATGCCCTGCATACCGTTGGCCTGCAACTGCATGTGCAGCAGATAGTTGTGTCCCAGCACATATTTTATCTGCAAGCTCTTGCCTTCGCCCGTTTCTGCCGTAAAGGTTACGGTAGAGTCAGATGTCTCTGTGGCGGTGAAGTAGAGGTCGCTGGTGCTGATGTTGCTCTCTTTGGCAGCCAGCATAAAGCGCAAGCTTTGTTCCTTTTTGTTGAAGAGCGTAACGTTTGGGTTTCCTTCGCGGTCGGCGAAGTTTTTAATAACAGCCTTTTCTACCGTTGCGCCTTTTGTGTTAAAGGTAAGCTCTACCTTGTCGTTTTTCAGCACCACGGCCGAGTCAGTGCCATGCATAGCCTTATGGAAGAGGGCTGTAGTATCGGCAATAAGCGCTGCTTTTGCCTCGGCAGTTTTCTTCTCTTCGGCCATCTGTTGGGCCGCCTCAGCTTTTTGCTGTGCTACGGCGGCGATAGAGTCTTGGCGTGCCATCTCTGCCTGTTGTTCAGCCGAGGGTCGCGACCAGAAACTGTAACCTATCAATACGGCCGCAATGAGCACAAAGCCGATAATGTTGTTTTTGTTCACGTCTTTTCTTAGTTTATTTAATATTTAATTCTTATTTCATGAATACATAATTCATTGAGGAGCTTTTCTTATGAAGTCTTATCCCTTTTTATTCTCTATTGCTGTCTTCACAAAGTCGACAAACAGGGGATGAGGTTTCAGCACTGTGCTCTGATATTCGGGGTGGAACTGTGTGCCGATGTACCACTTCAGCGATGGTATCTCAACAATCTCTACAAGGTCGCTCTCAGGGTTACGTCCCACACACATCATGCCGTTCTTTTCAAATTCGGCTTGATAGTCGTTGTTAAATTCGTAACGATGACGGTGGCGCTCTTGTATGTGCTCCTTATTATATATATTAAACACTCGCGAGCCTTGTTTCAGAACACACTCATAGGCGCCCAGACGCATGGTGCCACCCATATTGGTGATGTTCTTTTGCTCCTCCATGATGTCAATTACGTTGTGCGGAGTAACCTCGTCCATCTCACGGCTGTTGGCATCAGCATAGCCCAGCACGTTGCGAGCAAATTCAATCACAATCATTTGCATACCGAGGCAGATACCGAAGGTAGGAATGTTGTGGGTGCGGGTGTAGTGTGCCGCAATAATTTTTCCTTCAATGCCACGCTGTCCGAAGCCTGGGCAAATGAGTATGCCGTCTTGTCCAGCCAATTTCTCAGCCACATTGTCTTCGGTGAGGTATTCAGAGTTAATGAATGTGATGTTCACCTTATGGTCGTTGTAAGTGCCTGCGTGCGACAAACTTTCGCGTATCGACTTGTAGGCATCTTGAAGGTCATATTTTCCTACCAGGCCGATGTTCACCGTTTCGGTAGCCTTGTTGCGGCGGTCGAGGAAGGCGCGCCACGGTCCTAATGAAGGCATCTCGCCAATGGGCTCACCCATCTTACGCAGTATGGCGGTATCTAAGCCTTGCTTCTGCATATTGATGGGCACCTCGTATATGCTGGGCAGGTCTTCGCTCTGTATCACACAGTCGAGGTCAACGTTACAGAAGCTGGCCACCTTTTTTAGTATGCCCTCTTCAAGATGTTTCTCGGTGCGCAATATCAGCACATCGGGCTGTATACCCACGCTCTGCAGCTCTTTTACCGAGTGCTGTGTAGGCTTTGTCTTCAGCTCGCCCGCAGCCTTTAGGTAAGGCACGTAGGTGAGGTGAATATTGATGGCGTTCTTTCCCAATTCCCATTTCAGCTGTCGTATAGCCTCCATGTAGGGTGCGCTCTCAATGTCGCCAATGGTTCCGCCTATCTCGGTAATAACAAAGTCGTAATGATATTTTTTCCCCAGCAACTTTACGTTGCGCTTTATTTCGTCAGTGATGTGTGGCACCACCTGTATGGTCTTTCCAAGGTAGTCGCCTCGGCGTTCTTTGTCGATAACGGCTTTGTAGATGCGCCCAGTGGTGAGCGAGTTGGCCTTGGTGGTTTGTATGCCCGTAAAACGTTCATAATGGCCAAGGTCAAGGTCGGTTTCCATGCCATCAACCGTTACGTAACATTCGCCATGCTCGTAGGGATTGAGAGTACCGGGATCGATGTTGATGTAGGGGTCAAATTTCTGGATGGTAATGTTGTAGCCTCTCGCTTGCAACAGTTTACCAATTGACGACGATATAATGCCTTTTCCTAATGAAGAAACGACGCCGCCTGTAACAAAGATGTATTTTGTTTCAGCCACGATGTGAAGAATTAAAAATTGTCACTAACTAATAATACAAGGTGCAAAGTTAGTACAATTTTACGAAATTCACAAACCAATTTCAAATTTTATTCTTACCTTTGCAACGGTTCACGACAGACCGTATAAATAACGGCTTTCTCCATTTAGCAATTTGTAGAATAAAATAATGAAAATGATGAAATTGAAATATATCCTTCTTTCGTTGATGCTGGCAGCAGTGACAGTAGAGGCCAGCGCTCAAAGTCGCCACCGACGTGTGGTGGTAGAGCGCGATACCGTAAGCGCGCTGGTGCATGCTTATACCGACTCGCTCACACAGCTTCGACAACGTATCGACTCGCTGACGGCAGCAACGCAGAAAGTCGATACCGACTATGCGTATCGCAATCAGTATTATCGTTTGTTCGTGCCCCTTACGTTCTATCACGACATTGTTCAGAAACGTTTTAGCATTGGCGGCGATACCACCAGCACGGTTCTTGATGAGGCGCTGATGGATGTCTACTTCCGTCGCCCTGACCTGGTGCGTAGCACGCAGAGCAAGATGGAGGGCGTGGGGCCTATCTTCAAGCCCGATGCCTCAGAGGTGTTGCCCTCAGTAGATATGGTTGAGCGTGTGGCACCTCGAGCTGAAGATACACAGGTAGATGTGGTTGACATTATGCTGAAGCGCCCCAACTTCTGGAAGTTTGCGGGTGAGTTTCGTCTTGACTTGAGCCAAAACTACTATTCGGGCAACTGGTCGGGTGGTGGTGAGAGCAACTACTCTACGCGCGGCTACCTGAAATTTTATGCCAAGTATGACGATAAGAAGCGCTTCTTTTGGGAACATACTTTAGAGGGAACGTTGGGCTTTAACAGTTCGAAGACCGATACCATTCATAGCGTGAAGACCAACAATAGCGACCTACACTATAAGTCGAAGTTGAACCTTCGTGCCATCAGAAAATGGTCGTACACCTTGCAGCTCGATGCCAAGACGCAGATGATGCGTATCTTTGATAACAACTCATACCGTGTGAAGTCAGACTTTGGTTCGCCGTTGTATTTGAACCTCTCTGTCGGTATGTCGTCCGACTTTAAGTTGTTTAAAGGCAAAGTGGCGGGTAACGTCAACCTTGGTGCCTTCTCATACAACTATCGTTATGTTGACCGCTTGAACCTTGCCAGCAGCTTTGGTGTTAAGAACAACCGCCACTCGTTGCAAGATTATGGTTCGCGCCTCGACCTCAACTTTAATGTATCGTTTATCAAGAACCTTACGTGGCGCGTAGAGTCGTATGGCTACACCTCTTATAAACGTTTTGAGGCACAGATACTGAATAAGTTCGACTTCCGTTTCAACAAGTATCTGGCCACCCACTTTGAGTTTTATTCGCGTTTCGACGACTCGCGTGCTCGCGACGACCATCATGGTTATTGGCAGTTCCGCGATTATCTCACGTTCGGTCTTAGCTTCAATTTCTAATCTCTTATCATGAGGTGGGAGAAATAGTTAATCACACGACGATATCTTTATACGACTGTAGCTTTTTTACAACAATAGTTTTATACAACATTGAACAACAAAAGGACAACAGAAACAATACATTAAAGGCAATAAGCAAACAATGTTGTTTCTGTTGTCCTTTTGTTGTTCATGTTGTCTTATAGGATTGTATTGTATATGGAGAATTATATTGTATATGGCCCTCAAACACAACATAAAAGGCGACCCTTTCTTATTTTCTCCTTATTTTTAAAGTGAGAAAAAGAAGGGGTCGCCTTTATTTAACTCAAATCGGTCGTTAGCAGTTATAAAAACCTACATAAAACGGCCTAACGGATCGTTTGGGGTTTAATGATGTCGTCTTTATTCGTTGCTAAGAATAGCCCACACAAGGAAGGCAATGATAGCAATGCATAAGAAACACATCAGCTGGAACAATGCTTTTGATAGCGTCTGTTGGCGCTTTTTGCTACGCAGCGCCTCTTGCTTTATCAGTTCGGCATCGTCCATTTGGTGATTGCTGCGACGGTGATGATGATGTCCTAACATATTGGTTCTTTGCTTTTATTGGTTCTTTGCTTTTATTAGTTTTTTGGGTGTATCGTCGTTATAATTATAAGGTATAAGATGGGGCGTTTTGGGAAAGATTCATATCAGAAGCGCACGTCTACCTGTACGTCTACCATGTTATACGAGTGCTTCTTCAGCGAACGGTCGTTCACAAACGCGTACTCAAGGTTCAGCTTGATATTTTTGCCGAAGCAGTAGTCGGCACCCAGCTCATACTGTGTTTTCGATGTGCTCCATTCGGCGCGTGGACGATACATATCGTAGCGGCCCTTTATATGAATCTTGTTCTTCTGCACAGGGGCAATGAGCAGTGCATACAAACCATCGGCCTTGTCGCCAGCAGCAGTGTTTACGGTGCAGTCTTTATTGTTCTCGTCTTTCTGATAGGTGGTCTTGAAACCGTAGCCCTGACTGTGGATGTATTCAGAGCGGAAGGTCCAGTCGTCTTTCACATATTCAGCACTAAAGGCGTAGCGGTTGCGTGAGAGCGAGCGTGTGCCCGTAATGTTTTTTACCTCGCCGTTTACTACCTCGGTGCCAATGATACCTGTGCGTGCATACGAGCCTGTCCATCCGAAGGCACCAATGCGCATGCCTTTAACAGGCATCACCCATAGGCCACCAATATAGTCTTTCTTCTGGTCAACATCTTTCACGTTGATGCCCTGACCATTGAATACGCCTACCTGGTAGTGCAACAGTGCGCGACCATTGGCGTTAGGAAACAGGTCGCCTTGCAACTGTATACCTATGTCACGGCCGTTGCTTGAGTGCTCACCCGTTCTATCGCTGAAGCCTGACAGTTTTGTTACGTTTTGTGCGTAGCTCATAAAGCCTTGGTCAATGGGGTGCATGGGGTTTTCAAAGGTGAAGGGGCGCTTAAACTGTCCTATCTTCACGTATGCCGCTTTGCATTTCTGCCACTCAATGAAGGCGTCTACCAGTCGGGGCGAGCTACCCAGTGTCGAGGTGTTGCCGTTCAACTGCACCTGAGCCTTCCAGTAAAACTCGTTAAAGAACTTTCCGTCCAGGGCCATACGCACCATGCGCAGGTTGAACGAGTTGTTCTCAGCATTTTTCAGCCCTTTGGCATCATACTTCTGTCCCGAAGCGGTGTATTGGGTCATCACATATCCGCTGAATTTGATGTCGTTTACCACTTTTACCTTCGGGGCGTTGTCTTGTGCATGAGCTGCTGTGCACAGGCCTGCCAGTGCCAGCATGCTTGCCAAAACTTTGGTTGTTAGTTTCATTTCTTTTAGGTTTTATTTGTCTTCTAAATAGGGTAGTGTTCTTATCCTTTCATTGAAGGGGGCTTATTCAGCCTCCTTCACTTTATCGCGACGTTGTAGCAGCACCACATTCTCAACATGCGGTGTGTGGGGGAACATATCAACGGGCTGAACAGCGGCCACACTATATTGAGCGTCCATCAGTTGTAGGTCGCGCGCCTGAGTGGCGGGGTTGCAGCTCACGTATACTATGCGGTCGGGGTTAGCACGTAGGATGGTGCTCACCACGTCGGAGTGCATACCAGCACGTGGGGGGTCGGTAATGATAACGTCGGGGTGGCCATGCTGCGCAATAAAGTCGTCGGTCAAAATATCTTTCATATCGCCAGCATAGAAGCGCGTATTGTTGATGTGGTTCACCTCCGAGTTTACCTTTGCATCTTCAATAGCCTCAGGCACATACTCGATGCCCACTACCTGGCGGGCGTTGCGAGCCACAAAGTTGGCTATGGTACCTGTGCCTGTGTAAAGGTCGTACACATTTTCGTTGCCTGTGAGCTGTGCAAACTCGCGAGCCACGCTATACAGATGATATGCCTGGTCGGTATTGGTTTGGTAGAAACTCTTGGGGCCTACCTTGAAGCGCAGCTCCTCCATGGTTTCATAAATATGGTCGTTGCCTTTAAATACGCTCAGTTCCAGATCGCCAAAGGTGTCGTTACACTTTTGGTTATCGACATACATAAGCGAACTGATTTGCGGAAACTTGTCAGCAATGTGTTGCAACAAGCCTTTGGCACGCGCCTCATCGCCCTCCTCGTCATAATGAAACTGTATCAGCACCATCCATTCGCCCGTGTTCGAATTGCGAATCATGATGTCGCGTAGCAAGCCGTGTTGCTGGCGCAGGTCAAAGAAGGTCATGCCTGTAGCAAAGGCATAGTCGCGTATGGCGTTACGAATTTCGTTATGCAAGTTGTCCATCAGCCAGCATTTCTCAATGGGCAATATCTTGTCAAAGGCACCCGTGATGTGGAAGCCAATGCCATTCATATTGTCATAAACGGTGCCAGCAGCCACCTGTTCGCGGGTGAGCCAGCGCTTGTTGCAGCAGCCAAACTCAAGCTTGTTTCTATATTCGCGGGTCTTCACGCTACCCATGATGGGGCGAAATTCGGGCAACTCTACCTTGCCAATGCGTGATAGCTGGTCGTGCACCTGTTGCTGTTTAGCTTTCAGTTGCTCTTCATAGGGCAGGTTCTGCCATTTGCAGCCTCCACACACGCCAAAGTGTTCACACATAGGCTCTTGACGTATGTCGCTCTTCTTTATAAAACGAATCACTTCTGCCTCACAGTAGTGGTGCTTCTTGCGACGCACTTGTAGGTCTACAACATCGCCAGGAACGGCAAAGGGTACAAATACTACCATGTCGTCGACGCGTGCCAGACTCTTGCCTTCAGCGGCAATGCCTGTAATGGTTATGTTCTCGAGTATGGGTAATGGTTTCTTCTTTCGTGCCATTTTTCTTTTGTCAATAATGTGCAAAGATAATGCAAACCGAGAGCAGAGATGCAAGCTTGCTTGTGATCTATGCCGAGGTGCAGCTTATCTTATGCAAAGATAATAATATTTGCTGAAACTGAACACTTTAATGTGGAAAATGTTTCTTGTGGTCTTTTCCTCTCCCTTTTATTTATGCTTTGGCGTTTGCCTATCACAACATTTCTTGCTAACTTTGCACCTGTTTTGTGCAAGATACAAAATGTAGATGTAGAGTAGCAAATCTCCTTGTCCGCTCAGCTTTGCCGCTTGCATGGGTAACAGCTCGTCAACTCGTCAACTTGTTAACTCGTCAACTAAAAAAACATGTTCATCGTAATAGCATTTATATTTATAGGTATAGTGGCAGGCCGACTGTTGCGACGCTGGCCTATGGCATGGCTGCAGCATGCGCTCACCGTGTTGGTGTGGTTGCTGCTCTTTTTGCTGGGCGTTGAGGTAGGAGGTAACGATCAAGTGATTGCTTCGCTACCCACCTTGGGCGTTGAGGCTGCTATTATAGCAGGCTTTGCCACCTTGGGTAGCTGTGTGCTGGCCATGTTGTTGTGGCTGTATGTTAAACGTAACGGAGGAGCCAAGGCATGAAGGGTAGCCTGATTATTGTAGCCTTCTTTGCGGCTGGCATACTGTGTGGCCGTGCCGATGTGTTGCCGCAATGGGTGAGCAGTAGCACCGTGAGCATGACGGCCCTGTGCGCCCTGTTGTTGTGTGTGGGCATGGGCATAGGCAGCAACCCTGATATGAAGAGCGAGTTTCGGTCGCTCAACCCCCGCGTGGCTTTGCTGCCGCTGGCCACCATCTTGGGGTCGTGGGCGGGCGCTGCCATTGCCTTCTTGGTGTTGCAACGCACCATTACCGATTGTCTTGCTATCAGTAGTGGCTTTGCCTATTATTCGTTGTCGAGCATCTTTCTTACCGAATATCGCGGTATCGAACTGGGCACCATAGCCCTCGTAGCCAACCTTGTGCGCGAGGCTATCACCCTTTTGGGCACACCTCTGCTGGCACGCCTCTTTGGTCCGCTGGCTCCCATCTCGGCGGGCGGTGCCACAACGATGGATACCACGTTGCCCATCATTACGCATACCTGTGGGCAGCGGTTCACCATCCTAGCCATCTTTCATGGCTTTATCGTCGACTTCACCGTGCCCTTCCTTGTTACCTTCTGGTGCATGATGTAGTAACCTCCACCCCAAAATGTATATTCATGCAAAAACTGACGTAAAGTGAATATTTATGCAAAAGCTGGCGAAAAGTGAATATTTATGCAATTCTGTTCTTTTACATTTCTTAGCATAATATTCTTTAAAAAAGTAACAGATTGATGTTAAATCAGATATTACTGCTTACGGTTTTTGTTATTGATACCTTTCGTATGCGAAACCCTTGGTTTTAGGTCGTGAAACCCTTGGTTTTAGGCTGCGAAACCCTTGGTTTTACGACCTGAAACCAAGGCTTTCAGACCGTAATTTGATGGGCTTCTTAAAACACTTCCATTTATGCATAAATATACAGAAATGGAAGTGTCGTTTTTCAATCCATTTTAATCAATATTATTGCCCTTTTTGTGGGGCATTGTTCTCTCTTTTTTTTAGAAACTATTACTTACTGCGTACAGTGGAATGTTTGTCATCCATCCTTGCTCTTGGTACGGCGACATGGAGAAACGTAAGGCATGCAACTGTTGATGAGCATCGATAAACGTGCGTAGCGACTTAGAACGTAGATTCTCTTCGGCCTTTACCTCTATCGGAACAATTTCGCCTTTGTGCTGTACCAAGAAGTCAATCTTTAATCGAGCATCGTCTCTACTATAATAATAGGTGAAGACGCTCTGCTGACATAGCAACTGTGTGAGCACATAATTCTCGGTAAAAGCGCCCTTACTTTCTGTCATTGCCTTGTTTGAGATAAGCATTTGGGCTGGTTCCATCTCGCTCAATGCCCCTAACAAACCTACATCTAAGATGAACAACTTGAAGGCATTAAAGTCTTCGTAAAATTTTAGTGGCAATCCCACTTCTCTTACTCTTGGTATACGATAGGTTAGGCCCGCGTCAATAAGCCATTGAATGGCCATCTCAAAATCTTTGGCTCGCGCACCACTTCTTACCGCACCATATACAAACTTTTTATTTTCTTTGGCTAATTGCGAAGGAATTGATTGCCAAACCATGCTTATGCGTGTAGCTTCATTGGGGCTCACATGCTTCGACATATCGCTTCGATAGAGGGTGAGAATGTTGTTTTGCACTTGCCTTACGATATTGGCGTCGTTTGTGGCGATGAAGGTTTTTACGGCTTCGGGCATGCCTCCCACAAAATAGTATTCGCGCAATAACTTGGTATACTTTTCATGAAGCAATGATATGGTTTTCCAGTCTTTCGCTGTTAAGATGTTTTGCATCTGCTCTTCACCCTTGGCTAATAAAAATTCTTCAAACGACATAGGATAAAGCCGAATGATGTCTACCTTGCCTACTGGGGCCGACTCGCCCTGATGCATGGCCACACCAAGAAGAGAACCAGCAACAGCAACATGATATTCGGGCGCATTTTCGCAAAAATATTTTAATGCAGAAAGACCTTTATGCAGCTCTTGTATCTCGTCTAATATTATGAGGGTCTTGCCAGGAACAATGGGTTGCTTGCTGATGGCACCAATCACCATCAGCACACGTTGCATATCATAATCTTCGGCAAAGATGTGGGCAATCTCCTGGTTGCCATCACAGTTGATGTAAGCAACGTTTTCATATTCTTGCTTGCCAAATTCTTTAAGGATATACGTCTTGCCTATTTGCCTTGCTCCCGACAAGATAAGGGGCTTTCTTAATGGGCTGTTTTTCCAAGCTTTAAGTTGTGCTATAATGGTTCTTTTCATGCTGCAGACCTTAATAATGTGCTTAATTTGTTGTTATACAACATGTTTGATACATGCTCTTCGTTGCAAAGATACACTTTTCTACACGAACTTTCAAACTTTTATCACACTTTTTTACACGAACTTTTCTTGAAACGTTACACTTTTTTACACGAACTTTTGTTGATATACCACACTTTTTTACACGAACTTTTGTCAGTGTATCACATTTTTCTACACGAACATGCCTCGTGGCGAAGCGTTAACCCTTGGGAGGGGTGGGGCGCAGAGAAGCCAAATAGTTGTAGTGTTCACCCTTTGCTATGATGGTGCAGATCAGTCCGCACTGCTTACTGATGGCAGCGAGCAAGTCGGGGTCGGTGTAGAGCCAGTCGAAAGGTTTGCCCTTAATGTCTTTATACTGCATCTGATAGTCAACCTCGCCATAATAAGGCGCGTTGAGGTCGATGTCCATTGAGCCATCTTCGTTTTCGTAGATGTATCTAAGGTCAGACGAGTCGATAAGAATTTGTCCGCACCACGGGTTGAGCAAGCTGCGTAAACGGTGCAGCAGATTGGGCAGATGTTCCAGTTTGCCAGCAATGCCCGTGCCGTTCATCAAGAGTAGCAGTGTGTCGTATTGGCCTTGCAGTTGGGGGTTAAACAGGTTTACACATTCTACATCTTTAATGCCACGCTCTCGCATCACCTCGCAGCTCAGCGGCGAGATGTCGATGGCCTTTACCTGTAGGCCACGCTCTTGCAGCGCCAGTGCATGACAGCCAGCCCCAGCCCCGATGTCGAGCACGCGGCCACGCGCCATCTCTAACGCCTTTTGCTCAAGTCGAGGCATCTGTTTAAACGAGCGAAATAGGTGGTCGACAGGCATCTCGTCGTCTTCAAACATCGACGACATAACGCGCAGTCGTGCTGCCTTTCCCGTGTGCTGATAGTCGTGTATGGCTGCTCCCATAGGGTCGTGGTGTGCATCTAATATTGTATGTTTCATTGCGTCAGAGGTATGTTTTATATTGAATTTGTTGCAAAGTTAGGTTTAACCCATGAATTATACAAGCATAACTATTCTTTTCTGTTACATTATAAAACAATTATCAGGAAAAATGCCTATTTTTGTAGATGAAATAACAATATGCCATCTACACGTGTAAACAGAAAGAGGCAAAGCAAACCATTGAATGTAATAAAAACCCAAAGTAATATGAAATTTAATAACAAGGTCTTAACCCTTGGCTTGGTAGTAGCTTTTTTGCAGATGCCAGCCACATCGTTTGCCCAAGGCTCGGGCGCTAATCGTCAGAACCCTCTCTTGCAGAAGAGCAGCTTGCCATTTGGCGCTCCCGACTTCAGCAAGATAAAGGAGACCGACTATCTGCCTGCCATTGAGGTGGCTATCAAGGAACAGCGTAACAATATTCAGAAGATTGTTGATAACAAGAAGAAGCCTACCTTTCAAAACACCATCCTCGCCTACGAGGAGAGCGGCATCTTGCTCGACCGCATTATGAACGTGTTTGATGGTCTTACCAGCGCCCACAAAACACCCACCATTGCCGAGACCGAGAAGAAGGTGATGCCCCTGCTCACCAATCTTGACAATGAGATATCAAGGGAAAAGTGAAAAGTGAAAAACGAAAAGTGAAGAATCCAATTGCTTTATAAGTTGAAAGACGAATAGTGAAACTATGATTAAAAGACTGTTATCTTTTCTTGACGCTTCGCCAGTGAATTTTCTGGCGGTTAAAAACATTACCGATATGCTCGAGGCTGGTGGCTTTCGCCGCCTCGACCCCTGTCAGCCGCTGGGCGTTGTTAATGCTGGCGACCGTTTCTTTGTTACCAAGAACCACTCGTCGGTATATGCTTTTCGCATAGGGCGTAAGCCGCTGGCCGAGGCGGGCTTCCACATGATTTGTGCGCATAGCGACTCGCCCACCTTCCGCATCAAACCTAATGCCGAGATGCTTACTGAGGGTGGCCTGGTAAAACTTAATACCGAGGTGTATGGTGGCCCTATTATGTCAACATGGTTCGACCGCCCACTTACCCTTGCCGGACGTGTTATCGTGCGCAGCAACGATGTGATGCACCCCGACACAATGCTGTTGCACATCAAACGACCGCTGCTGCAAATTAGCAACCTTGCCATTCATTTTAACCGTCAGGTTAACGATGGTGTGAAGCTGAGCCGACAAAAAGATGTGTTGCCAATCTTAGGACAGATTACCCATCAGCTTGAAGCGGGCAATCTGCTCATCAACGTTATTCTTGAAGAACTGAACAAGCAGCGCCCCGTGAGCCGTGAAGATATTCTCGACTTCGACCTCTACCTTGCCGATGCTACCCCCGCCTGCACCTTTGGGGTGCATAACGAGTTTATCTCGTCAGGCCGCCTCGACGACCTGTCAATGTGCTTTGCTGGGCTAGAGGCTCTTCTTGCTGCTAACGATACCGACACCACACAGGTGCTGGGCATCTTTGATAACGAGGAAACGGGCTCGCAAACCAAACAGGGTGCGGGCAGCCCCTTCCTATCGTATATGCTGCAACGTATAGCCTTGTCGCAGAGCCATACCGAGGAGGCTTACTATCAGGCCGTTGAGCGTGCTTTCATGATTTCGGCCGACAACGCACATGCATGGCATCCCAACTATGCTGAAAAGTATGACCCCACAAACCATCCTATGCTGGGTGGCGGACCCGTCATTAAGTTTAATGCTGCGCAGAAGTATGCTTCTGATGCTGCTTCGGCTGCCGTCTTTGCTGGCATATGCGAGAAGGCTGGCGTGCCCTGTCAGCGCTTTGTCAACCATAGCGATGTGGCGGGCGGCAGCACTCTTGGCAACATTCTTGCCTCGTCAATACCTTTGCGTGGCGTAGATATGGGCAACGCCATTTTGGCCATGCACAGTTGCCGTGAAACAGGCAGCGTGTGCGATCATGAATATTGTGTAAAAGTGTTTACCGAGTTTTACAATCTGTAAGCAGAGAGCGGTTTATCCTACTTTGTGATAAACCTGCAATATGAACAAGAAAAGGACAACAAAAACATCATTGTTTTTACTCGATTGAATGAAACAATGTTGTTTTTGTTGTCCTTTTTCTTGTTTTTGTTGTTGCTTTGTGATATTGAAGCAACACCTGCAATTTATGCAACCTCTTAGATAGACGTCTGTGCCAACGGAAACAAACGAAGGGCTGTTTCGGTGGTGATGCGTGCCACCTCGTCGGGGGTTACGCCATAGCTGGTGGCCAGTGTGTTGATAATGTGAGGGATGAAACTGCTTTCGTTGCGCTGCCCACGTAAGGGCACAGGCGCCATGTAGGGGCTGTCGGTCTCTAAGACAATGCGGTTAAGAGGCACAACGGCGGGCAAATCTTCGCGCAGATGGCTGCTCTTAAAGGTTGACACTCCGCCAATGCCTAAGGCAAACTGTGGGAAAGAAAGCAGTTCTAACGCCTCTTTCTGGTTGCCCGTAAAGCAATGAAACACGCCACCAGGCAGCTGATGGGCATAACGTCGCATGATGGCCACCATCTCGTTTTGTGCTTTACGGCAGTGTATCATCAGTGGCAGTTGTGTTTCAACCGACCATTTCACCTGCTCCTCAAAAGCCTTCAGCTGTTCGTCAGCAAAGTCGCGCGACCAGTAATAGTCAAGTCCTACCTCGCCAATAGCAATGTAGGGGTGTGGCCCTTGCAGCAGGTTGTGCATATGTTGCAGTTGTGTGGCCCAGTCGGCTTTCACCTCTTCGGGGTGCAAGCCTATCATGGGGTAGGCGTATCCAGGGTATGCGTCGCACACCTTTTGTATAGTTGTTAGCGACTGGCTGTTGATGGCGGGCACAAACATCTTGCTCACGCCAGCCTCTTTTGCCCGTGCAATCACCGCGTCGCGGTCGTTGTCAAACTCGGTGCCGTCAATATGTGTGTGCGTGTCAATGTATAACATGATGGTGTGTGTGAGCTTTTTAATAATTACGTTTCATCAGTTTATACACGTAGGCCGTCAGCTGCTCTTTACGTTCAGCATCAATTTTTACGGCTTCAAGGCAGGCCAATCCCTGTTTGAAGTAGTGGTCGATGCGCTCTTTGGCCAGCGTGTCAATGCCAATCTCGTTATACAGACGTGTTACGGCAGCAATCTTCTCTTGCTCGTCAAACTCGGTGGCTTCTACCCAGCGGTGCAGTTCGGCTCGCTGCTGCTCGTTAGCTCTCAAGAAAGCGTTGATGAGCATGAAGGTTTTTTTGTTTGAAACAATGTCGCCACCAATGGCTTTTCCAAATACCTTTGTGTCGCCGTAAACATCGAGAAAATCGTCTTGCAGCTGGAAGGCCAGACCTATCTGCTCGCCAAACGAGTACAGCAGGTTGGCATCGTCGGCCGAAGCGTCGGCCAGCAAGGCGCCCATCTTCAAGGCACAGGCCAATAATACGCTGGTTTTCAGGCGTATCATCTCAATATATTCGTCTTCGCGCACATCCATACGGTGCTCAAAGTCCATGTCGTATTGCTGTCCCTCGCCAATCTCCAGCGCTGTCTCAGTAAACAGGTCGAGCACAGCTTTTAGTTTGTCTTCAGGGCATTGTGCCATTTGCTGATACGCCAATACCAGCATGCTGTCGCCCGAAAGGATGGCTGTGTTGGCATTCCAACGTTTGTGCACGGTTTCGTGTCCGCGACGCAGATCGGCGTTGTCCATCAGGTCGTCGTGCAGCAATGTATAGTTGTGATAGGTTTCGAGCGCGCAAGCCTGGTTCAGGATGCTTTGTGGGTTGTCCTTAAAAAGGTTATAAGCCAACAGCATGAGCACGGGGCGCATGCGCTTTCCGCCTATCGACAGCACATATCTCACAGGCTCGTAGAGCGAGGTGGGCTGACGGTTGAATGGTAACGATTGAATGGCTTCGTTTACAATACTTAATACTTCTTCTGACTTCAACATGGCTATATCTGTATTTTAAGAGGATGATATGATGTTTATAATTTAAATTCGATAGGAATGGCAAACATGGTGCGACAGGGTTTGTTGTTTTCAAGGCCTGGTTTCCAGGTGGGCATCAAGCGCACCACACGCAGCGCCTCGTTGTTCAGCAGAGGGTCGGCCGACTGCGCTATCTTGATGTTGCTTATCATTCCGTCTTTGTTGATGATGAACGTTACCACCACCTTGCCCTGTATCTTCTTTTGCTGTGCCTGTGGCGGATAGCGTAGGGTTTTTGTGATCCATTTCATCATGGCCACCATACCACCGGGAAATTCGGGCAACTGTTCTACCACACGCAGGTTTAGAGGGTTGTCGTTAGCATCAACAGCCACAGGGGGCTGAGCTTGCGATGCCTCTTCGTTGTCGCCCTTTGTGCCTTCAGCACCATCGTCAGCGGTGCCGTCATTGGTGCGTAGCTGGTTCAGCGTGTTTAGCTTTTCGGCCTCTTGTTTCACTTCGTCTACCACGTTTATCTTGGTGGGCGTAGGTTTGGATGGAGCGGCCGTTGGCATGACGGCTATCCTATCGTCACGGTTGATGGCAGGCATCAGATTGATGTCTTGCACAAGGTCGTCAATGGGCTGCTCGTCATAGTCGGTTTGGCTCGTCGAGGTATAGTTGATGGCTACATAGAATGTGGCCATCACCACCACCAGCGCCAATAAAAACCACAGCGGTCGTTGTGGCTCAAGGCGCGCCTTGTCTGACTTTTTGTTTTCCACCTTATACTAAACCTGTTTGTTTTTTCGTTATTCTATTGTTTAAGCCTATAAGCCCTACGCCTTGTGCCCAAAATAAAAAGCAGAAAGTGTGGCCTCAAAGGCATTTCATTTACAAAATTAGCACAGATATTTTAAAAAAGCAGTATCTTTGCCAAATAAATTTGACACATTGGGATGAAAAAGCATATTTTAACCCTTATAGCCGTGCTTTGGGCCGCCGTAGTGGTGGCACAAGAAAGCCAAACCGAATATAATTTCTTGCGCTTGCCCGTCAGCGCCCATGCGGCAGCCTTGGGTGGCGACAATATCAGCATTACCGATGACGATGAGGCCCTGATTTTCAATAATCCAGCCTTGTTAACATCGGTGAGCGATAAGACCATCTCGCTGCATTACATGAACTATATGTCGGGGGTGAACACGGCCAGTGCCGCCTTCAACTGGATGTTTAAGCAGAAGGGGTGCTTTGCTGCTTCGGCGCAATATATCAACTATGGTACGATGAAAGAGATGGACGAGAATAACGTGCAGCAAGGCGAGTTCTCGGCTAAAGATCTTTCTTTTGCGGGCTATTTCTCATATCTGCTTACTAATAAGCTCTCGGGAGGCATCACCGCCAAGTTTATCACCTCGTATATAGGTAGCTACAACTCAATAGCCATGGGTGTAGATCTAGGCTTAAACTATTATGACGAAGAGACCGACCTCTCAGTAGGCCTTGTGTGTAAAAACCTGGGTGGACAGCTAAAAGCTTATAACGACGACTTTGAGCGTATGCCCATCGACGTGCAGTTGGGTGTGAGCAAGCGTCTCTCACATTCCCCCTTCCGCCTTTCTGCCACCCTTGTCGACCTTAATCATTGGGATTATGGCTTCATCAATCACCTGGTAGCGGGTGTTGACATTATTCTCTCACCCTCAATATGGGTAGGCGGTGGTTATAATTTTCGTCGCGCCCACGAGATGAAAATCACCAATGGTGAAGATGAAAGCAGCCATGGTGCGGGTCTATCGTTTGGCGCGGGTATAAACCTTGAGCGCTTTAAGGTGAATGTGGCTTACGGCAAATATCATGTATCGAGCTCGTCGCTCTTGCTGAATGTGGCCTATAGCCTATAACTTTACGTTTGTAAAAGATAAAAACAAAATAATCTATATATAATAATATGAAGAAAATTGTGATAGCCATTGATGGATTCTCGTCATGCGGAAAGAGCACGATGGCTAAAGATTTGGCACGCGAAGTGGGATATATCTATGTTGATACGGGTGCCATGTACCGTTCGGTCACTCTCTATGCGTTGCGTAACCAGTTGTTTGATGCCGATGGCAACATTATGGCCAACGCTCTGGAGGCTGCAATGCCTCATATCAACATCGCGTTTAAGCTGAATGAGCAGACTGGTCGTCCCGACACATATCTTAACGGCCAGTGCGTGGAAAACGAAATTCGCACCCTTGAGGTATCGTCGAAGGTGAGCATCGTAGCCGCCTTGCCTTTCGTGCGCAAGAAGCTGGTTGAAGAGCAGCAGAAGATGGGCGAGGAGAAAGGCATCGTAATGGATGGTCGCGATATAGGCACTGTAGTGTTTCCTCATGCTGAACTGAAAATATTTGTTACCGCCAGTGCTGAGGTGCGTGCGCAGCGCCGCTTTGACGAGCTGGAGGCCAAGGGTATGCCTGCCGACTATGCCGACATTTTGAAAAACGTGCAAGAACGCGACTATATCGACTCGCATCGTGCTGTGTCGCCCCTTACTAAGGCTGCCGACGCTATTGAACTGGATAATAGCCACATGACCATTGCTGAACAAAAACAATGGTTGATGGATAAATTTGCCGCCGCCACCCGATAAGGGCGTTTGGGCGTTTAGTGGATAGAAATAGGGCGTTTGTTGAAGAAAAAGGAGTGAAAATTGGCTAAAATGCTATCTCTACATAGCAAATGGGGTGTTTGGTTGATTAGAATGGCCTGTTTGTTGAAGAAAGTTGTACAGTAAAAACAATACCACTACCTTTGCAGCGAATTAAGAAAATAACTGCAAACAAATTAAAAAAAGACAACTATTTCAGATTCCATATATTTAATGTATCTACAGATACGCAAGACAGTTAGTGAGAATTAGATTATAAATTTTGAGTTAATTACTGATTTTAAGAAAAAGGACGCCTTCGTGAGAAGTCGTCCTTTTTAAGTTATATATAATATGCTTTTTGCTGTATGAATATCGGTTCAGATAATATTGTTGTGTTTTTAACAATCTATTTCGCGCTACACACGTGTTTTACTTGAACACGATGTTTCATGAATTATCCAAGTAGGACGGTGGCCTCCGTGCCCCGTCCTCCAGTACCCAGCGCCCCGTCCTCCAGCACTTCTAAATGGATAACCTCACATAACAATTAGATGATTACATCCTTGCTAAACGTTTCTTAGCTTCATCATATTGCATAACTATTTGTTGCATGATGGCAGCAGTGGGCAACACCTCTTTTACATAAGCAGCACTTTGCCCTATCTCTAATTCGCCATTGTCGATATCGCCTTCAAAGATGCCACGTTTAGCAGCTGCTGTGCCCAATATTTGGCGTAGCTGCTCGGCATCGTTCTGCCCCTCAGCTTCGGCCTTGGCTATACGGTCATACAGCGCGTTGCGCACCAAACGGGTGGGCGAGAGGGCTTTCAGGCACAGCATGGTGCCACCTTCGCCTGCCGCTATGCAGCGCTGCTTAAAGGCATCGCTGGCCGAGCTCTCGGCACTGAGGGCAAACACGGTGCCCATCTGCACGCCTTCGGCGCCCATAGCCATGGCAGCCAGCACTTGTTGTCCGCAGGCAATGCCGCCTGCCGCAATGACGGGCAGCTGTACAGCCTGGCATACGGCAGGTATGAGCGATAGGGTGGTGGTTTCTTCCTTGCCGTTGTGTCCGCCCGCCTCAAAGCCTTCGGCTACGATGGCATCAACGCCTGCCTGCTCGCATTTGATGGCCAGCTTGCTGCTGGGCACCACGTGCACCACTGTTATGCCAGCTTCGTGCAGAAAGGCGGTGTATTTTTGGGGGCTACCTGCCGAGGTGAATACGATGCGCACCTGTTCGTCGACCAGAATTTGCATCAGACGGTCAATCTCAGGATACATCAGTGGCACGTTCACGCCCCACGGCTTGTTGGTGGCCGCTTTCAGTTTATGAATGTGCTCGACAAGTGTTTCAGGGTGCATAGAGCCCGCACCCAGCAACCCCAGTCCGCCAGCGTTGCTCACGGCAGCCGCCAGCCGCCATCCGCTGCACCATACCATACCTCCCTGTATGATGGGGTATTGTATGCCGAAGAGTTTTGTTATTCTGTTTTCCGTCATGATGCTTATTCTTGTCGCGTTATGTTTCTAATTGCTTTATTTTACAATCTTCTTGCCCCCCATCACATAGATGCCTTTTGGCAGACTGCTGAGCTGTGTGCCCACATACTGTCCGCCCAGTGTATAGATGCGGTTGCCAGCAGGACGTGCGTTCTCATTAACTACGTTGTCGATACCTGTTCCAAGCAATGCTGTGATCGACACCTCGTTTATCCATAAGCGGCCGTTGGTGGTAAAGGTGAGCTTTGTGCTACCGCTACCTGTGATATCGGCAGTAATCTCGTTCCACTTGTTGTTCTCAAGGGTGTAGGTGCCGAGTGTTCCTGCTGCAGTGCTCAGTGTTAGTGTTTGCGCATTGCTGGCCCACGGAGCCACCGATACTTTTACTTTGCCTTTGCCATTCAGAACGAAGGTGGGCGATGTTACCGACACTTCTTTATCGCTGGGACGTCCGAATTTGGCACACTTATAACCGCCATACATACGTGCGGTGCTGTTCCATCCTGTGATGTCTGACTGGAAGGTGTCGTTACCTACAGCGCCACCAAAGAGAGGGGTAGAGCCGTTGCCACCTTCACCGCTGCATCGTGCAAAGGTTTCTGTAAACACAATCTCTTCAGTCTTCTCAGGGGTGAGCGTCTTTGAGATGTGTTCATAGTTAAACGACATGGTGCCGTCGGCGTTTTGTGTGATGTTTGTTACGCCACGGTTCATCATCAGTGTGCCGTCAATGTTGCTGTTATGTAGTGTGGCGGCGGGGACGCTATTGTTGGTCAGGCTGTTGTTATCTTTGTAAGGATACAAGTCGTTATCCTCGTTATTGGCGCCTGCCAGGTCGTCGGCATGGAAGATGGTGAAGCGCTGGTGGTCTTCGGCGTTCACACGGTTATACTCCCAACTGGTGGGGTCGTAGTCGACATGCGAAATCTGAAGGCCAGTGCTGGGCAGCGCATCGTCCCATCCTATGTGCTGGCGGTTTTCCAGCAGATAATATTCGTTGCGGTTGCGCTGGTTGTATATGATGTAGGCTTCGCCGTTGTCAGAGATAGCCTTCATGTTGCTAATCTGCTTATCTTCGTCAGACAGTTCGATGGGGGTGAGCCATCCTGCCATCCATTTTTCATAGCTGCTATAACCTGCGGGGCGGAAGGTGTCGCCGTTGTAGCTGCCTTGGCACATCAGGTCGAAGTGTCCCATGCCGAAGCGTCCTGCTGTGCCCGTGTCGTACAAGTCGGGGAAACCCAGACAGTGTGAAAACTCGTGACAGATGGCTCCGATACCTTGCACGTGAGGTTTGCCCGTATCGTTTATTTCGTCAATCTCGTTGCTGCAAGCATACACGTTTACATACTTGCCATTGAGGTTGAGGGCGTTGCCCGTATAGTTGAGCTCAAACTGGTGCGGCCATATCACGTCGGGACGTTTGGTTGAAGTGGCTTCGCCATAGCCAGCATAGATCACAAACACCATGTCGACATTGCCGTCGCCCTCCCAGTCGTATTTTGAGAAGTCGACGCCATCGGCATTAGCCATCTTGCAAGCGGTGGCAATCATCTCGCTGGCTTTGGCATCAGAGCTGGGCGAATTGCTGCCATAATAGCTTGCGCTGTTAGGCATGGTGTAAGGGCCAGCGATGTCGAAGTTGAGCTCAAACTTACCATTACTCTGTGCCAAGAAATAGTCGCGCACACTGCCACGATGTCCGTCGGGCGAAGTAAAGTTTTCTTCGTTGGCCACACGATTATAGAAAGCGTTGTCGTGACCTGCTGCAAACTTGACATCGCTAAACTGTGCCAAGATGATGAGGCAGCGCTTTTGGCCCGTATAGTTGCCATACTGTCCGATGACACGGTGCGGACGTTTTGCTGCTGCCGTAGCTCGCATTTTGTTCAGTCGGGTTTTTACGCGTTCTTTAGCCTCGTTGAGGTTGAAAGCGTAGAAGGTGCCGTCGGCATTTTCGGTATAGGTATTGCCTTCAGCGTCTTCATAATAGTTTAGATGCTCGTCGCCTTGCAGCTGAGCTCTTACTTGTGTTCCGTTTGTGAGGGTGAGGGTGCGCCAAATGCCCGGGCGTGCCGGTATGGCAAATGAGGCTGTTGTCAGCAGAAGTGCCGACAAAGAGAGTAAAATCTTTTTCATGGCTGCAAAGTTACATATTTCTTCTCATACGTTGCTTTGCGCTTATTTCTTTTTTAATAATGTACCACTTTTTTAAAGGTAAATAACAAAAAAGGTAAAATAATGTAACTTTAAAGGCTTCGTTATCATCCTGTTTTTATTCTCCTCTTATTTTTCTCAAAAATCTACTGTTCTTACTTTATTGGATGAAAGTATTGTAATAATGTTTGATTATCATTGTAATAACGTTTGATTATCATTGCTTTATTTTTTAGAAAACGTGCTATATGTTATGCTAAAACGTACATATAAAAAAAGTTTCTTTTGCAAAAGAATAGGCGGGTATGAACAAAAAAGGCATACAAAAGCAATAGCTTTGCAGTTAAAACGTTATGTATGTAAAGACGTAATATTATCCATGGCTCTAAATCAAACAAATAAGCTTGTATGGATTGTTGAAACCATCTATCGAGCACATAAAATTTCCTTCGAGGAACTGAACCACCGCTGGATGAACAATGTAGACCTGAGCGGTGGTGAGGAGATGTCGAAGCGTACATTCCACAAATGGAAATGGAATATCTTTGACACCTTTGGTTTGTCAATAGAATGTGAAAAGGTTGCTCCATACAGGTACTACATCGCCAACGTGGACGACATGAAGAGTGACAGTATCCAGAAATGGTTGCTGAGTACGCTTTCTGTAAGCAATTCGCTCCTTGAAAACAAATCAATCAAAGACAGGATTATTCTTGAAAATGTGCCAAGTGGTAGGGAATATCTTGAGCCTGTTATGGATGCGATAAAGAAAAACCGCTTCATCCACATCAACTATTTCAACTACTGGACGGGGGATACTCGCGACCATTACGTTATGCCTTTGTGTGTTAAACTCTTTCGTCAGCGTTGGTATATGGTGGGACGTAATTGGCCAGCAGGCAAGAATATTGTCTTCTGCCTCGACCGCATACAGAACTTCCGTCTTTCAAGCCATACCTTTGAATATCCAGAAGAGTTCGACCCACAGGAATTCTTTGATGGTTGTATCGGTGTAATCTCTGGCGATGGGTGTGATATCGAGAAAGTGAGAATCAAGGTCAACTCCGGTCAGGCAAATTATCTCCGTGACTTACCATTACATGAGTCACAACAAGAGACAGCACAAACTGATGGGTACAGCATTTTCGAATTGCAAGTCAGACCAACAATCGACTTCCAGCAGGAACTGCTTTGGAATGGTGAAAATCTTGAAGTACTTGAACCACTCTGGCTCCGTAAGGAGATTGCTGGGAAGATAAAGAGAATGTGGAATCAATATAAGGAGCAAGGATAAATATGACTGAGAATAGAATTGTTGCAAATAATGGTTCGTCTATCGTTCTATATACGACTGATGATGGCAACACCCAACTTGAAGTAAAGTTGGAGAAAGATACCGTGTGGCTTAATAGAGAGCAAATCGCTCAACTTTATGGCAGAGACTATAAGACAATAGCAAAGCATATCAATAATGCATTGAGGGAAGAACTAGAAGGAGAGTCGGTAGTCGCAAAATTTGCGACACCCAAGAAATATGGCAGAAAAGAGGGATATACCCAGATGCAGAAAATAGATTACTATAATCTTGATATGATTATTTCTGTTGGGTATAGAGTGAAAAGCCGGAATGGAATTCTTTTCAGAAAATGGGCTAATAGCATATTGAAACAGTATCTCATCAGAGGCTATGCCATAGACCAACGTCGCCTCGACCACTATGATGAATTGAAGGATGTGGTCCGGTTGATGTCGCGAGCTCTCACTCTCCAAGACAAGGTTTCGGAAGGAGAATACTCAGGACTGTTCAGTGTAATCACCGATTATGTCTATGCCCTCGACACGCTCGACCGCTACGACTATCAGGCATTGGGCGTAGAGAAGACAACCAAGGAGGGAATTTTCCACGCCACCTACGAGAATGCCATGGATGCCATCAACGCCTTGAAAGTGAAATTTGGCGAAAGTCGATGGTTTGCAAATGAGAAAGATAATTCTTTCAGAAGCAGCATAGGGCAGATATATCAGACTTTTGGCGGTGAAGACCTATATCCATCGGTAGAAGAAAAGGCAGCCATGTTGCTGTATCTCGTGGTGAAGAACCATTCTTTCAGCGATGGCAACAAACGTATTGCTGCCATGCTCTTCCTTTGGTTCATGGAAAAGAATGGCATACTTTATGGTCTGGACGGGCATAAACGAATAGCAGACAACACCCTCGTCGCCCTCACGCTGATGATTGCCGAGAGCCGCACAGAAGAGAAAGATGTGATGGTGAAAGTGGTTGTAAATCTGATTAATAAAGATAATCAATAGGAAATGAAGAATTTATCTTATACACTTTGGCAAATTGCATCATGGACTTCAGACGAATCTGAGGTTCTAATCCCCGCACTTCAGAGAGGTCTCGTGTGGAAACCTCGTCAGGTTGAACTTCTCTGGGATTCCATTCTCAGAGGCTTTCCCATCGGTTCTTTCATGCTGTCAGATATTGTCAACAAAGAAGGCTCTGGAAAATATTACCTTATGGATGGACAGCAAAGATATAATGCAATCAGTATCGGATTTAATACAGTAAAGGCTGCAAGAGCCGTATTATGGATTGACTTATTGCCATCATCTTCCAACAACTCCACTCGTTGTTTTTGGATTAAAGCAACGACAACACCTCACCCATGGGGATTTAAGAACGACGATGATGCAAATCGATTAAATACTGCAGAAAAAAGGAATGCCTTGAATCAGTTTAATTTGAAAGGAAATATCTATAACGACCATTTCTCATTATCAGAAACATGGCCCGTAGAGGCACATTTACCAATACCATTGTATTGCTTGTTGAAAGCAGTAGAAAAGTCTTCTGATGCGGATACTTTTGTTAAGGGGGCTATTGCTGAATTTAATTCCACAGATTTCTCTTATCGGGCGAGATTTAACGAAATAGTAGAACAGTCCAATGAAGCTAAGACATATCTTCGTGACGTATTATTTCCTGCATTCAATGCATTGAAGAGTTATATGATAACCTGTAATCATTTACCTAAGGAAGTAATGGAAACAGAAACTACAGAGGAATTAATGGCACAGACAACATTGGAAGTTCTGTTCACCAGGCTAAACACTGGAGGAACGGCTATTTCAAGAGATGATTTGAACTATTCTGCCATTAAAGCATATTGGCCGTCAATCAAGGAGGTCAATGATTGTCTGGCAGAGAATTATATGAGTCCTGCAAAACTCGTAATGTTAGCATTCCGTCTTGCATTAACTTCAGACAACGACAAGAGTTTTAAGGGAGAAATGACCATCAAGCAGATCCGAAGTGCGGCAATAAAGACTGATGAAAGAGAAAAGATAGAGTTTCTATATGAAGGAAATCGCTTGGAAAACATCCTGAATAAGGTTGATGAATGGTTAGGTGCAAAAGAAGATAGCGTGTTACGTACACCAAATATCTTGCGCACCATTATTGCACGAAATTCTCCAGATGTCTATTTGCTTTTAATGTATATGGCTCGTAAAGACATGGAGTCACCCATTAATTTGTCAGCCTGTGAAATTAAAGCATTGGCATTTATGCTTCATTGGTTTGGGAATGACAAAAAACTTTGTGTTCAAGAGATTTTCCAACGATTCAAGAATGGTATTAATATATCAAATATCTTACAAGGGATTTCGAGGTTGATGCATGATTGTCATTTACTACACGTTTATTCTCTCGAAGAAGTTAAGAACCTATTCACTATAGGAGAGTCCGAAAAATGGAGAATATGGAATAGTCTGCCAGCACCAGCAAAACATTTCTTTAATCGGACTTTTTGGTATGGAACAGCTGAAGCCAAGCAAATGCTGCTCTATGCTGAGAGACAATACTTAAATACCCATTTCCGGAATTATGATCCTGCAAGGCAAGACATGTGGGCAGAAGAAAACAGACCGTGGGATTTTGATCATATCGTACCACAGGAATGGATTCGCAATAAAAGGGGCCCTTTCCGAGACTACGACAAAGACTGGCTTTGGAGTATTGGAAATATGGCAGCAATCTCCTTTGAGGCAAATAGAAGTAAAGGCAAAACAACCGACTATTCTGAATATTTCGATAACGCAGAAACACTTTGTTTCTTACCAGAGGTTGAATCTCTCAAGCAAAACATTACTGATAGTAATGAAGACAGCGTCCGATTTGCTAAGCTCACATTTAAACGATACTGCATGATTTATTCATCTGTGTATCAGGTGATTCGTCCTGTAGTTGATAAATGTGTACTCTCAGAAACCTTGCAGAAAAGAAAGAATTTGATACTTTCGGTAATGGAGTCCTTACCAAATGCCAAGCCTCACTTTGCCGCAGATGATGGAAATGACCACTGGATAGAGCGAGAACAAGACTGGGCAAGAGAATGGATTGGCGTCGGAATAGTTATGGGAGAATTTATGGTGTGCTACGAATGGCATGGCGTAATAGAAGAAGGTATCGTTAGAAATGTAGAGATTGGCATAAGAAAGGCTCCTGGTACGCATGTTACACGAGAAAATCAGAAACTTTTCAGCCTGGATAGCGCAGATTACATGGATTTAAATAATTGGTGGTACGAATGCGATTCTAGTTTCGAAAGTCTTGACATTAGAACGATTGTTGATAAAATGAACGACTATAAAGAAAAATTACAAACGATGTTAATATAAACTAATTATATCAACATTAAAAATTACTGTAAAGGAGACCACCACATACAATGGGGCACTTAGAGAGAGGCATGTTCGTAGAATATGTCGCCCCAATATTGAATCGTCCTCAATACTAAACGATGCATCACGATGCTGTGAACCAACTCTTTAAGAACAAGTATGGCATAGACTTGAAGAAAATCAGATTTATCAATACATCACTACTTGACTTTGAGAAGAAATAATATATAGAATCGACTTTTTATATGATTTTTATGGAGGTTTGTCCACAGTTGGCACACCTCCATTGTTATTTTGCACCAAAATCATATTTAACATCACAAATATGACCCCAGTTCGGGATAGCCGAGTGTCTTATACAATATAAATGCAGCGTGAATACGCCTCCTCCCCATACCATTAGGAGTGGGTAATAACAGAAGGCAGAAAGAAATTGTTTTGCCCTTAGATTTCCTGCATTTTCTGCATCAAAATGTTTGCAAAACTCGTCTATTATACAAAATAATTCTGTAACTTTGTAATCGGTAGTCATATCAAATATTTTTGTAACTGTTTGATTTTCACCTATAAAGGTGCAAAATATTTGTGAGGCTACCAACTTTTTTATAAACTATTCTTATCCCGAACTGGGGTCATAACTGTCAAAGCTAAGGTTGATGATGCCGATATGGAACAGGCAATCAACAACAGGAAGAAACTCATTGAAAACGAGTCCAAACTTCTTGAAGACCACCGAAAGGCGAATAAGGAAATCCTTACTCGCCATTTCTATGACATGTCTAATATGATGTCAAGAAATGAAGGTGTGTGGTTGTCGAATGGTTGGGTAAAGACTTTGCTTTGGATATTCTTGCCGTGTTTCCTTTATACGGTCATTTCGATTGTATATTTTGTTGCATCGTGCATAGATAAGTAAGTGGAGGAAGGGTGATTTGAAGTCGCCTCTTCCTTCACAATACATTGTGTCATAATGAGAAAGAACTAATCATAAACTTGTTGAAGACTATAAGATGCATCTGCATACCTTTGAGTAGCAGCGTTTCTCCAACGGTATTTAGCTTGGTCTATATCTTTTGATACCAGCGTGTCAAAATCTGTATTTTTTCAGTGCTATTGAGTAGTTTAAATATTCATAATTCCAATTCGTCCGACCAATGTATTCAAACACAAAGGTTGCTGAGATAACAATAGACAATGTCCTCTATGCACTTGACTCCACAACTATCTCAACAAGCATTGTCCTGGCTGTATGGGCATTGGGCAAGTATAGCAAAGGCGCAGTCAAAATGCACACACTGCTGAATCTTCGTGGAATCATTCTTGCAAATATCCATATTACAGATGCGAAATGGCATGACAGCAATGAACTGGATGAGATTGTGCTTGAGCCATTTGCGTTCTATATGATGGACAAAGGTAAAGCTTTTGCATGACAATGTATCATGTTTCAATGAAAAATTTATTGGAATGAAGCAAAATTCTTCAATCGCACATTAAAACAAGATACGATATAACATCTTATGGAATGATGGGGAGTTTCAGAGAATATCACAACGTAAACATCCCCAATTCAAACAGTTTGTTTACGCATTGTTTACGCAGAAACCAAAAACAGCGACCTACGCCTTGGCGTAAGTCGCTGTAATAGAAGCGTGGACCAGCCTGGGCTTGAACCAGGGACCTCCAGATTATGAGTCTGAGAGAATGATATTTTATGATTTTTTATATTGATAAATTTCGTTGATACACAGCGATTTGCTACTTTTGTGACAGTTTATAATATGCCAAGAAATCCCATATCAAAATGTCTTTGTTTTCCCATTGTTTTCCCGAAAAGCATAGGAAGATAGGGCGTTCATAAGAGAAATGGTGGGTTTTGTTTTCCCATTGTTTTCCGAGATTTGAGATAATTGGCAAGTTGAGACCTACAGACTATTGGCAAAATGGCAAAGAAACTGGACACTACTTACAAGAGCGCAAGGTACGGAAGTTGTACTTATGCCCTTATCCTTGACAAGCGTCACCCCAAGAAAGACCGGGAGACGTTTCCTGTCGCTATGCGCTATACTATAGACCGAAAATCATGGTATAGTTTTGTTGCTGGCGAATTTACGGAAGAAGATTTTGCGAAAGTATGCACGCTAAGTGCAAAGGCAGTGCGTTCAGAACTCTATGAAAAGAAGATGGAGTTTGATGCTATCTTTGATGCCCAAACCGAGATGATTGAGCGTTTGGGCAATAGTCTGTCGCTCGAACGCATCAAGGCTGTTATTACTGGGGTAGATACCACGAAAGAAACGTCTTTCATTGGCGTGTGGGAGAAGAAGATTAATTTCTATCTTACAGACAATAATGGTGAGCGTTGTACCACCGCAGAATCATACGAGTATGCCTTAAAGTCCTTTCAGAAGATAATGTGGAACAGACCTATTGTAGGTTTTAAGGTTGACAAAGAAGACATAGAGTATTGGAACAACGGCATGATGCATGGCGTAAAAGACGAAACAGGAAACCTTGTCGGTAAGATTAGCAATACAACTCGCGGAATATACCTCCGTTCTTGTCGGGCTGTATGGAACGAGTGCGTCTCCTTGGGCTACCTCACCAATCAAGAATACCCATTCTCCAATATCCAGAAGAAGAAATTGGTGTCTATTCCTGTAGGGGAGTCGAGGAAGCATTGTTACCTTACAGTGGAGCAAATGACAGAATTGTATCGGGTGTTTGTTGAAAAACGCTATCCCGACACTTGGAAGAGCGGATATGCTGAGAGAGCACACTATTCCTTGGGGTTGTTCCTTGCCCAATATCTGTGTAATGGTTTCAACCTTGCCGATGCAGGAGAGTTGACCTATTCTCAATATTATTTCGATACTGGCAGAAAAGCCTTCAAGTTCAAAAGAGTGAAGACCACAAACCGCACTGAGGGTGGCTCTGAGGTGATTATCCCGATCATAGAACCTCTTCAAAGGATTCTTGACGAGATTGCCGCTGAACCTGTACTCAATGGCTTTGTATTTCCAGAGATTCTGCAAGGTGCGATATTGAAAGCAGACAAGCGCAAGCGAATCTCACAAGAGAACTCCAACGTACAGGACAGAATCATCAAAATCTGTCAAGAGGTGCTTCATTGGGAAGTGCGTCCATCGGGAACGTGGTGCCGACATTCATACGGCACAAACCTTGCTCATGCACGTGTGGAACAGCGTTATATATCCGAAAGTATGGGACATTCAACCAATCATTCGATAACAGATAGGTATATTGCCCAGTATCCTTTGGAGACGCAGTTTGAATATAATAGCAAACTCCTTGACTTGGAGCCAAAGATAACGGAGGAGGACATCAACAATATGACGGAAGAACAGAAAACAGCAATGCTTCTGAAACTTTTGACGAAGAAATAATCACATTCAATATATAAAGGTATAACATGGCAAATGAAATATCAACATACACTCACGAAGGGATGGAACTTCCTTTTGAGGATTGGAGCAAAACGCTCCACTCTTTCAATGACTTGGCATCCATCATTCAGTCCACCCATGATGCAGCCCAGTCTTCGGCTGTAAGGGCTATCAACCGTATGCAGACTATGCGCAATTGGCTCATTGACTATTACATCGTGGAGTTTGAGCAGCACGGCAAGGATAGGGCGGAGTATGGAACACAACTGCTAAAAAAGTTGGAGGAACGAGTGAATAGAAAAGGACTCAATGTTACTCTGTTTCAGACTTCTCGAAACTTCTACGGCTTATACCCACAAATGGGAGGGTTGTTTGTTCCAAATGAAATTTATTCAACGTTGTCGAATAAATTGGGAACTGATAGCTCTTTTATAAGCGAACTTGCTGATAGTAAGACTAATGCAATTTGTGCGACAGCGTCGCATAAATTACAAACATCACCAGAAATGATTGTTTCACGCCTTTCTTTTTCTCATCTACGAGAGATTATGAGCGTGGATGACCCTCTTGCCCGTTACTTCTACGAGCAGGAGTGCATCAAGTGTACGTGGTCTGTTCGTGAGCTTCGCCGACAGATTAGTACCAACCTCTATTTCCGTGCAGGCATCAGTGCCAATCCAGAGAAAATGCTTTCATTGCCATCGGTGCAGGGGCATGACTCGGCAGCATTACAGATTCGTCAACCTTTCACTTTTGAGTTTCTCGGACTGAAAGCGCAGGAAACAGTGGATGAGCACAATTTGGAAGATGCGCTGATAAGTCATCTTCAAGAGTTTATCCTCGAATTAGGCAAAGGCTTCTGCTTTGAAGCTCGCCAAAAGAGAATCATTATTGATGACGAGTATTACTATCCCGACCTTGTATTCTATAATCGCATACTGCATTGCGGTGTCATCATTGAACTGAAGAACGAAGAGTTTTCGCATGAGAACCTCGGACAGCTCAATGCATATGTGTCATATTATAAGGAGAATGAGATGCAGCCAGGGGATAACCCTCCTGTCGGCATATTGCTCTGCACACGAAAGGGAAAGAAGATGGTAGAATATGCTCTTGCTGGCATGGATAACCAACTTTTTGTTTCCACCTATATGCTCCAGTTGCCTGACAAAAAGACACTGGAAGATTTCTTGTTGAAGCAGTTGGGCGAATAATCGTATTTCTCAAATTGCCACCTAATAACAGGAATATAGCAGATGGACATAAAAGAATTCAAAAAGAACGCCATGAGGGATGCGCTTGACAAAGTGCATTCTTGGAAGCAGGAACACCAAGAGGATTACTCACGCTTCTCATTGGATATGATGAAGATGATGCGCAACGATTTCAGCCAAATTGAACGCATATTCAAAATGGCTGCGAAATATGTGCCTACATCTGTGCTTATTGAGTGTCGGAAACTATTTGTGTCCAACACAGATACCGTTCTGTCAGATGATGAAAAGGCAGCCGTGGCTATACGTGTTGTCGATGAAATGATGGCTTTCACTGGATATCTGCGATTGGGTTTCTATTCCGAAGTTATTGGTAGGGATAAGAATGAAACAAACGAAGACCTAATCTTGATAAGGGAATATGGTCTTGTTGACAAGGATATGAGTGAGGAAGATGACGAGCATCTTTATATCCCTTATGTCTCAGCCAAAGAGTTTTGGGATTCGTTGCCTTCCCTCATACAAATGGCTGTATTCAATTTTAGCAAAGGGCATACAGCGGAAGAACTTGCAACAATATCAAAGCGAATAATGCTGTCTGCCATTCATGCTCTCCCAGAAATGTATTTCCGTCTTCGTGAAGAAATCTTTGAGGAACGAAATACATTGCTGATGTGTACGCTCTATTATATCTGCTTTGACCATGGACTACCCAAGAGTGCAACGGCATTGAGCAAAGTAAGTCTTAACGACAAACAACTTTCCATCGTGCGTGAAAGTGTCAAAACAATTATAGTTAATCTTGTGGAAACCAGCGTTACGCAAGGTCTTGACAAGAAAGCAGAATGGACAAAACAAAGTAAGGAAATAGAGGACATAGAATTTCGACAGACCATAAAGAACGCCCTTGATAATACGAAAGGGAAGCATGGACGCAGAACCATTCAGCAAGAAGAGCTAAGCATCGACGACATCCTCATCGCAGAGGATAAGTCTGCATTGAAAGGAGCAATCCTATCTGCCCTCAATGATATGGAACATGAATACGAGACCGCTTACATCAAGGCAGCACTACTGCGTACCAACCACCTTGCCCCCAATGTGTCTTTCGCCACTTTCCTGCGTGCAATAAATCAGTTCTTTAGTCGGGAATACAAGTACGACCCTGGCCAAAGGGTAGATTCATTCATCACGATCAACCACAAAGAGTTTTCCGTGTCAAGTAGTTCTAAGTGGCAACGAGCAAGACGGATTATTTCGGGGTTGATAGAGAAATTCAGGAGAAAATCATAAGAAGCCTTTCTGCTCTAGAAATAAGATAATTATCGTAAAATATGCTATAATTACATGGTATTTTTATACCTTTGTAGCCGAAACATTCAAATAGGCAATCATGAAGTTGAATAGAATCAAAACAGTTCTGGTAGAAAAGGATGTGTCGCAAACAGACTTGGCAAAAGAGATTGGCAAAAGTTTCAGCACCGTCAATGCGTATTGCTGCAACAGGCAACAGCCGTCTTTGGAGCTGCTTTATCATATTGCGAATTTTCTATCGGTAAACATAAAAGACCTTTTAGTTGACAACATACAAGAAAAATAATGGAACAGGCACAATATAACTCTTTGTTTTCGTTTATCTGGAATATTGCGACAGACGTACTTGTATATGCTTTTGACAAGAGCGAATACAAGAAAATCATTCTGCCCATGATGGTTCTGAGGAGAATTGACGTTCTGCTCGAACCTACCAAAAAGCAGGTGATTAGCATGAAGGAGAATTTGGACAAGAACCATATTGACAACCAAGCTCCTATATTATATAATGTGACAGGCTACCCTTTCTACAACACCTCGAAGTTTACGATGAAGACATTACAGAGCGAAATAGACGCTCAGCGACTGAAGATGAACTTCATCGAATATCTGAACGGTTACAGCAAGGATGTGCTTGACATCGTGGAAAAACTGCATCTTCGCCAAGTGATTGACAATCTGACGGAGACAGAACGTCTGGGCAGCATCATTGAGAAATTCACCTCGGACCATATAAATCTCAGCAACAAGCCTGTTCTTGACGACGAGGGCAACGAGAAACTTCCTGCGCTCGACAATCACACGATGGGTACTGTATTTGAGGAACTGCTGAGGCGGTTTAACGAGGAGAATAATGTGACCGAGGCTGGTGAGCACTTTACGCCAAGAGATTATGTGAAGTTGCTTGCCGACTTGGCCGTCCAGCCCATTGCCGACCAATTGCAAGACACCACCTATCGCATTTATGACGGTGCTTGCGGCACTGGCGGCATCCTGACCATTGCCCAGGAACGCATCAAAGAGTTGGGCGCGGAGCGTGGAAAGAACATTACCATCAGCATCTACGGACAGGAACAGGCTCCTGACACATACGCCACGTGCAAGGCTGACCTTATGATTTCTGGAGAGATACATTCTTTCCAGTATAACGAGGGCGGTCAGCAGCGCGAATATATTGCCTACGGTTCAACACTGTCGCAAGACGGTCATGCAGGCGAAACGTACGACTTCTGCATTTCCAATCCTCCGTTTGGCACTCCTTGGAAGGAGGACTTAAAGAAGCGCGGCTTAAAAGATACGGAAAAAGCGAAGTTTACAGATTCGCGCTTTACCATACTCGACAAAGACGAAAAAGAAATTTCTTTCCTGCCCGACATCAGCGACTGCCAGATGATGTTTCTTGCCAATAACATCAGCCGAATGCAGGACGACACACCGCTTGGCACTCGTATCGTGGAGGTGCATAACGGCTCTTCGCTTTTCACTGGCGATGCTGGCAGCGGGGCAAGCAATCTGCGCAAGTATATCATTGAGAACGACTTGCTTGAAGCCATCATTGCCATGCCCGAAAAGGACTTCTACAACACGGGCATAGGTACGTACGTCTGGATTGTCACCAACCGAAAGGAAGAACGGCGCAAGGGATTGGTGCAACTGATTGATGCCACAAAAATCAGCACTCCGCTGCGCAAGAACCTCGGCGAGAAGAACTGCGAAACTTCCGAAGACGACAGAAAGGCTATCGTCAAGTTGCTCACAGACTTCAAAGAAACGGAGCAAAGCAAGATTTTCCCCAACAAGGAGTTTGGCTATTACAAAGTGACCGTAGAACGCCCATTGCGCATAGTGTACGAGAACCCGGAAAACATCACGCTGCCCGAACTGAAAAAGGCGGGGAATGTGGTACTGCTTCAGCGAGTGCTCGACGCATGGAAAGAATACCTCGGCGGACATACCGTGGGCGACTACGCCATGTTCATCATGCTCGACCAGATGAAGATAAAAGTGCCAGCTGCAAAGATAAAACTCGTGCGCCAGTATCTCGGGCGCAGAGACGAGCGTGCCGACGTGTGCCACATGAAGCCAACTAAACTCGACAGCCCAGTGGAGTGCGACCCCATGCTACGCGACGTAGAACAAGTGCCTTTGCTCTACCCTGGCGGCATAGACGCATTCATGGAAAATGAGGTGAAGCCCTACGCTGTTGATGCCTACTACAACGCCGACAGCGTGGTGGTGGGCTATGAGTTGTCATTCACCAAATATTTCTATAAGCCAGTAGAACTGCGCTCCATTGCCGACATCACTGCCGACATCAACAACATTGAGAGCAGTCTGAAAGGAGTGCTCGGTGATATTCTGAATGTATAACCCTAAAACATTCACATCAATATGAAAAGATACAATGCATATAAAGACAGCGGCGTGAAATGGATTGGGGAGATACCGAGCCATTGGAAAACGACAAAGCTAAAACACATAATAGTAAAATTGTACAGAGAGAAGCGCCCTAATTCCGAACTTCTTGTTTGTTCAAACAAAGGGAAAGTCATTAAAAAAGGTGATTCTAAAATTGGTCTTGTCGCTGACAATGATGATATTTACCAAGGTGTCTGCAAAGGCGATTTGTTGATTCATGGCATGGATACATGGCATGGAGCAATAGCCATATCTAACTTTGATGGAATGTGTACACCTGTTGTACATGTGTGTGATAGCAAGCAAAATAAAACATATATCGCTCTTTATCTTCAGTTCATGGCTATATCAAAAGTGTTTAAACTTATTTCTAATGGAGTAAGACAAAACACAAGTGATTTTAGAAGCTGGGATAAAGTCGGAGCTATCCCCATAATGGTTCCACCCCTGCACGAGCAGCAAGTGATAGTTGACTATTTGAAAGATAAAACCCTTAAAATTG
>ENA-ORMX01000053-ORMX01000053.1-human-gut-metagenome-genome-assembly--contig:-NODE-53-length-74776-cov-8.514286_pt1 | contig 74776 bp, 59 predicted proteins | sample MGYA00242108_ERZ509007 | MGnify/ENA primary metagenome ERZ509007 (study PRJEB26280, sample SAMEA2338745) | human gut metagenome | biome: human gut; feature: human-associated habitat; material: faeces...
GGATGGGTTCCCGAGTGGTTAAAGGGAGCAGACTGTAAATCTGCCGCGTTTCGCTTCGTTGGTTCGAATCCAACCCCATCCACCAACTTAACATCGCGGGGTGGAGCAGTTGGTAGCTCGTCGGGCTCATAACCCGAAGGTCGGTGGTTCAAGTCCGCCCCCCGCAACCAACTTTATATGCTGATGTAGCTCAGTCGGCAGAGCGTATCCTTGGTAAGGATAAGGTCACCAGTTCAATCCTGGTCATCAGCTCCAAATGGCGGCGTAGCTCAGTTGGCTAGAGCATGCGGTTCATACCCGCAGTGTCCGCGGTTCGAATCCGTGCGCCGCCACCAACTGCAATTCAAGACTTCCAAGAAATTGGGAGTCTTTTTTGTTGTCTGCAACAGGTAAATGGAATATAAAATATTCTGCTTCGTATCATGTAGAATTTCTTATTAGCTTTAAAAAAATTCACGTAAAAATAAATTGCAACAGTTTTCGTACTTTTTCTTGACACTGCAATCTTTAAATGATATACTTGTAAACAGTATTGATTCCGAAAACAGATAGAGATACAAAAACATATATGTAAATGACTGGTTTTAGCTATGGCGGACTTTGCCGAATTTTAATCTTTCATAGCTGTGATTGGTATATATTTTAAGGAGTGGTATGAGTATGCAGAAAAAAGAACTATCTAAGTTAGTCCTGACAACCCTTTTGACCGGTAGTGTACTGTGGGGGGGGACTGCATTTGCTGCTGAGGAGAATTTACAGGAATTTTCCTTGGACACCATGGTTGTTACCGCAACCAGAACGGCAATGACCGTTAAGGAAACCCCTTCGACCGTAGAGATTGTTGACAGCAAAAAGCTGGAACAGACACAGGCTAAAACCTTGCACGATGCTTTAAAGGGCGCTTTGGGCGTTAATGTATTTAATGATTTCCAGGGACGCAGCAATGTCAGCATCCGCGGCAGTGAATCCCGTCACGTACTGATTATGGTTGACGGCAAGCGTTTAGGAGGCGAGGCTGCTTACAACTCTGCCAATGCCTGGGACGTAGACCGTATTCGTATGGAGGATGTTGAAAGAGTAGAAATTATCCGCGGACCTGCGGGTGCACTGTATGGCAGTGATGCTATGGGTGGTGTAATTAACGTTATTACCAAAACTCCGGATAAGACAACTGCTGACATTAACTATGAATATGGCTGGTATGAGGACGGCAATGGCGCAGGCTATAAAGGCAACCTGTATCTGCAAGGCGCTGAAGGCAACTATTCCTATAAAATCAACGCTGGCCTGAATAAAAACAGACCGTATTTGGATCCCAAAGGCAGCGGAGATTCCATGAACTTTTATGGCAAGCAGCAGCCGCTTTCTTTGAATGTGGGCTATAAGTTTGATAATGGCAATGAATTAAGCGTAGATTTCAGTAAAATAAAGGAAGATAATCAAAAATCTACGACCAGCAGAACGGTTATGATGCCAGGCAAGGTATGGCAGGATAAGGTTCAGACGATTTATAACGATAATAAGCGTACTGACTATGCTATTACTTATAAGGGCTCCGATGATAAGCAGGACTGGATGTTCCGAGCTTATAAATCAGTATTCGATAAGAACTATAAGAACCAGAATAATACCCGCATGACTAACCTGCTGAGACCTGGCGGTATTGGTGACTGGAAGCTGCAAGATCCTAAGCATGATACGGTTAAGCGTACCCTGAGCGTTATTGAAGGCAAGGATACCTTCAACCTGAGCGATAAGAACAAGCTGACTGCCGGTTTTGAATATCGTAAGGATCAGAGCGAAGGCACCCGCTTAAAGAAACCGAATACATCTTTGGCAGACGGTAATGCTCATGATGCTTATGACAAGGCAGCTATCAACTATCTGGCAGCATACGTTCAGGATGAATTCAGACCTGATGATAAATGGCTGATTATTCCTTCCGTACGTTTTGACCACAGTGATCAGTTCAGCAACAAGCTGACCAGCAACCTGGCTGCAACCTATAATGCTGCCGATGATGTACGTATTAAGGCTGTAGTTGGTCAGGGCTATAAAACTCCGACTGTAAACGATTTGTACATTTTCTGGGAAATGTATGCTGCAAATCCGGGTGGTAAAGGCCAATTCTATGTTGGTAACCCTGATCTGAAACCGGAAAAATCCTTAAGCTATGAATTATCTGTTGAAAAGGACTGGGGCGACAGATCTACCGTCCATCTGGGAGTATTCAGAAATGAAGTTAAAGATTTGATCAGCACCTATTGGACCGGTAAACTGACCGATGATGATCCAGATTTGTATCCCGGCGTTAAAGGCGATATGATTATGGCTTATGAAAATATTCCGGAAGCAACTCTGCAGGGCGTAGAGCTGTACGGTTCTCACAGACTGGGCAAGAATATTTATCTGAATGCCGGCTACACCTTCCTAGATGCTAAAGATAAAACTAATGGAACTCGTCTGAAAGATAGAGCTAAGCATCAGGTAACCTTCGGTGTTTCCTATCAGCCGGAAAATATTTATGCTTGGGACCTGAGCTTTGATCTTGTATCTAACATCGGCTACTACTTCAATAATGGCGATAAGAGCACCATGGGCAACTTCGTTTACGAAACCAAGGACTTCACTATTGCTAACATCATGGCTTCCAGACATCTCAACAAGGATACCAAGATTTATCTGGGCATTGACAACATCAGCAATCACCAGAACTTTGGCCCGTATTCTGACGGCAATCTCGGTCGCTTGTACAGAGTTGGTATGGAATATAAATTCTAAACATAGCGGTAAAGTAAAAGAACAAATAAAGCAGGCCCGATGGCCTGCTTTGTTTGCCTAACGAGGAAGTATTATGCGAAAAATTTTCAGTTTCATTTTGACGGTTCTTATGGTATGCTTATGTATAAGCGGTTGCACACCGCTAACCGGGAACTCTGGTTCGGGCAGCGCAGTAAAAATCACCGATGATAACCAGCGTATTGTTACCTTGAAAAAGGTTCCCGAAAGAATTGTTGTTCTGTCACCGTCTTTTTTAGAGCTGGTGGAGGCAGTAGATGGCAAGGTTGTCGGCCGTGCCAAAACACAGGTAGGCAAGGTGCCCGTTTTTGCCAAGGATGCTGCCGAGGTAGGCTTTATCTTTAATATCAATGTAGAAAAAATCGTGGAGCTGAAGCCTGATCTGGTAATTGCTTACAAGGGCATGCACGAGCGTTATCTGCATACATTGGAATCCAACAATATTCCAGTTGTTGTGCTGAATCTGAAATCCTATGAGGATGTTAAGCACAGCATGCTCACCATTGGCAAAATAATGCGTAAGGATGATAAGGCGCAGAAGGTTGTGGCAAATCTCGATAAGGATATCAATGCTACAGTAAGCAAGCTGCCTAAAAGCGAGCGCAGCGTAGCGATTCTGCACACCACCAGCATGGGCATCACCATGGAAAAGGAAACCAGTATTGCCGGCTGCTGTGCCAAAATGCTTAAATTACGCAACGTAGTACAGGGCGAAACCAAGCCTGTCAGCGGACCGATGGGAACTCAGCCTGACAAGGCTCCCTACAGCTTAGAGGATTTGCTGGAGAAAAATCCGCAGGTAATTTTTATCACCTCTATGGGTGCACCCAGAGATAGTGATGGCAATCCTAAGCTGGAGATTATGAGCAACCCGGCGTGGAATTCTATCGACGCGGTAAAAAATAAGCAGGTATTTTTCCTGCCGGACGATTTGTTCCTGCTCAATCCGGGGTTGGAATATCCTAAGGCAGTACGCTACATGGCAGCAAAAATGTATCCTGATGCAGTAAAGGAGTAGGCTGATGATTGATTATGCAAAAAATATTCAGACGTTTTATGAGCGTGATGATTATAAGGCTCTTGCCGGCCAGCCGGGGGCTACTGCTGTAGAAGCAAGCTTCAAGGACCTGACCTATGTTCCGCGCAAGACCAAACCGTTGCCTGGGATGATGGCGGGGACGATGCTGCAGGAGTTTGCTTTGCAGCCTGCGCAGCCGACGGCGCTGTATCTGCATATTCCGTTCTGCAATCTGCGTTGCTCCTATTGCAGCTTTTACCGCAATCCCTTTGAGGCGGAGCAGGTGGAAGAATATGTGCAGGCGCTTTTGGCGGAGCTGGATTTCCTGCAGCTGCAGGGTGTTTTTGCCAAACAAAGACCGGAAGCTGTTTTCTTTGGCGGTGGCACACCGTCGGTGCTCAATCCGGCGCAAATCACTGCGCTGCTGAACAAAATTCACAGTGTAGCAAGCCTGGCGGATGATTGTGAGGTAACCTTTGAAAGCAGTATCTATGATTTATCGGCGGATAAGCTCGCTGCCTGCATTGCCGGCGGCGTTAACCGCTTCAGCTTCGGTGTGCAGGCCTTTGATACGCATTTGCGCCGCTCCTTAGGCAGGCTTAATGCCAAGGAAGAGGTAACGGCCAAGCTCGAAGAGGTTGCGGCTAAAGACGTAAAGGTCATCATCGACCTGATTTATGGCCTGAACGGCCAGACGCAGGCGATGCTGCTGAACGATATCAGAACTGCGCTGGCCTGCGGCGTGAGCGGCATGGATTTGTACAAGCTGCAGATTATGCCGAAATCTCCCTTAGGTCAGGCGATTGCCAAGGGCAACATCAAATACGAATATAACGACAGAATGCTGGCGGAAATGTTCGTCACTGCCGATGCGCTGCTTGCAGAGCAGGGGGCCAAGGCGCTGAGCTGCTGCCATTGGGCAATGCGCGAGGATGAACGCAGCGGCTACAACACGCTGGTGAAGAGCGGTGCGAACATCATTACCTGCGGTGCGGCCTGCGGCGGTCACATGGGAATGTACAATTACATGAAGACTATGGACCGAAGCGATTATGTCAAAAAGGCCATGTCCGGGCAGTACGCCGTTATGGGCATGGGCAAGCATAACGAAAACTATCTGCTCCTCGAAAAGCTTTCCGGACAGTGTGATTCCGGCAGACTTGATTTTGCTTTGCTGAAGCAGTATAGCGATGCGGATTGGGAAAGCTTGTTCAAACCGCTTTTGGAGCAGTGGGAGCTTTTGGACCTGCTTTATGCTATGGACGGCAAGTATTTCTTTACGGCGAAGGGCAAATATTACTATCGTCAGATGGACAGAGTGCTGCTGACAGCTGCGGAGTATGCGCTTTACGGCAAACCGGGACTGATGGAGCAGGCAGGCCAGAAGATGATGGGCATTATGAAGAATATGAAATAAAAGGAGTGTACTACTATGCAGGACATTTTAATCGTTTATGACAGCAAAACCGGTAATACGGAAAAGGTTGCCAAGGCTTTGGCCGAGGCTGCAGGCGAACGCTGCGTGCTGGCGCAGGTCGACGCTGCTCCGGCTGCGGATGACTTCGCTGTTGTTGTGGCAGGCTATTGGGTTGACAAGGGCGCACCGAACGCAAAGATGAAAAAATATCTGGAGAATTTGCACGGCAAAAAGGTAGTGCTGTTCCAAACCTTGGGTGCAGACCCGGCGAGTGATCACGCTGTAAGCTCCCTGGTAAATGCAGGTGTACTGATGAACAAGGACTGCAAGGTACTGGGTACTTTATCTATCCGCGGCGCGATTGACCCGGCGTTGATTGCTATGATGCGCAAGATGCCGGCAGGCAGCCCGCACAGCCCCAGCCCCGAGAGCGAAGCCCGTTGGGCAGCAGCTGCCAGCCATCCGGATGCAGCGGACTTGGCAAAGGCCAAGAGCTTTATGCAGGGCTTTTTGGCTATGTATGACAAGTTTTTGAAGATGATGTAAGAGCAGTCCTTCATATAAGAACAGTGTTTTATAATGCGCAGTCGCAGTTTGGCTGCGCATTTATTATTGTAAAAGCATTTTAGGGCAGAGAAATTTAAACGATGAACTAAAAGTGTAGAACTATTGAAAAAATTGTGTCTTGCGTAAAGTTCGCTCATAGTGTACAATGGATGTAGTCATTAAATGCAATTTTGAAAGGAAGGTGCATTATGAAAAAATTATTAGTGCTCATCATGGCAGCTTTGATGATTCTTGCTATGGCTGTTGCAGGCTGCGGCGGCGATGACAAAGCTGACAAAGGCAGTACTGCACACAAGGAGAAGCTGGTTATCGGTACCGATGCCGATATCAACAACCTTAACCTGCAAAAACAACAGGACGCTGCCAACAACGTTATTCTGAAGAACACTCACCAGACTCTGGTATTCTTCAATAACGGCTCTCAAGGCAAGGAGCGTTTTGTTCCCGGTCTGGCTACCGACTGGAAGTTCGTAGATGATACCCATATCATCATGAACCTGCGTAAGGACGTATACTTCAACGACGGTAAAAAGACTCCGATGACTGCCGATGACGTTAAATTCACCCTGGATATGGCAATGAAAAACGTTATCAAATCCGCTCTGGCAGGCTATGTAAAATCTACCGTTAAAGACAAATATCAGATTGAAATCGAAATCAGCTCCTATAACAACGAATTCATTCAATCTCTGTCCTCCGTTCCTCTGTCCATCCAATCCAAAAAGGCTTATGATGATGGCGTAAAAGAGCCGTGGCTTATCGGTACCGGCCCTTACAAATATGACAAATGGGTTCAAGGCGAATACTGCCGTCTGACCAAGGTTAAGGATTATTGGGGCAACAACCTGCCTGCAACCGATAACTTTGCTCCCGGCGTATCCGATATTATCGAATTCCGCCCGATGATTGAAGCTTCTGCTCGCGTAATGGCTCTGCAGGCCGGCGAAATCGATGTATGTGTAAATCCGCCTATCAGCGATCTGAAATTCCTTAAAGACGACGACAAGATTACCGTTTACGAACAACCCGGTACCCGTCTGTTCTACTTCGCATTCAATGTTGAAAAGAAACCGTGGGATAACCAAAAACTGCGTCAGGCTGTAGCTTGCGCAATCGACAAGAAATCCGTTCTGGACGCTGCTCTGAATGGCAAAGGCACTCTGCAAAAAACCATTCTGAACCGTGGTCTGTGGGGCTTCTATGATGAAATGCCCGGCTATGACTACAACCTGGAGCGTGCTAAACAGCTGATGAAGGAATCCGGCGTAACCGGTCCTATCAAAACCACTCTGACCTATGCAACCGGCGCTCCCTACGAGCAGATTGCAACTGTTATCCAAGCTAACCTGGCACAAATCGGTATTACCGTAGAGCTGGTTCCGATGGAGCAAGCTGCTCTGAAGGCTGCCTGCAAGGACGGCAAACAAAACCTGTTCCTGTGGCGTTGGAACGAAGACTCCAAGGTTGACTTCGTATATCGCGACCTGTTCTACACCGGTTCCGGTTCCAACTATCATCACTTCTCCGATCCGAAGGCTGACAAGCTGATTGATGATGTTGCAACCCTGAAGGATCAGAACAAACGCATGGAAGCCGGCGTTGAGCTGCAAAAATACCTGGTTGACGAATGCCCGCAGGTTCCTCTGTACATTGCTAACTTGGTAGTTGCCTACAATAAAAACCTGAAAGGTCAATATTTCTACGGCGGCGGCAACCACGATTGGCGTCATGCTTATATCGCTAAATAATTTTGCTGAAAAATTTACAAAGGCGTAAAACAAGGGAGGCGTAGTCCTCTCTTGTTTTATCATAGCACCTTTTATTTGAGTTCTACGGAAAGGAGCTTTGTTGAATGCTTAAATATGTTGTCAACAGACTTCTCAGTTTGATTCCGGTAATTTTAGTAACCTCTTTTCTGATTTACTGGGCAATGAGTCTTACTGAGGGCGACCCCGCAATGATTATTGCCGGCGACGGCGCTTCGAAGGAAATGATTGATCAGATCCGCCATGATCTTGGTCTGGACCAGCCTTTCCTGCTGCAATATTTTAACTATATGAAAGGTATGCTTGTAGGTGATATGGGCAAATCCTATGTAACCAACAAGGACGTATTCCATACCTTCTTCCAATATCTGCCGAACACCCTGTATCTGGGCGGCGCTGCTGTTATTATTGCTACTCTGGTATCCATTCCTCTGGGTATCTACACCGCTATCCACCAGAACACCTGGAAGGATACCGCAGGCATGATTTTCGCTCTGTTCGGTACCTCCATGCCTAACTTCTGGCTGGGCCTGATGCTGATTATTATCTTTGCTCTGCATCTGAGATTATTCCCGACCGGCGGCAACTTCGGCTGGAAGAGCCTGGTTCTGCCTGCTGTAACCGTAGGCTTCGGTCTGGCTGCTTTGATTACCCGTATTACCCGTTCCTCCATGCTGGACGTTATGCGTCAGGATTATATGACCACCGCACGTGCCAAAGGCTGCAGCGAGCATCGTGTAATCTACAAGCATGGTCTGAAAAACGCACTGATTCCTATTATCACTGCTATCGGTCTGCAAATGTCCTTGGTTATCACCGGCTCCGTACTGGCTGAAACTGTATTCAGCTGGCCCGGTATCGGCCGTCTGGTATATGAATCTATTACCAGACGTGATATTCCGATGGTAACAGGTTCTATTATTCTGTGTTCTATTTTGATGTGCCTGATTAACCTGGTTGTCGATCTGGTATACGCATTCTTTGATCCGCGTATCAAGGCACAGTACAGCAAGAAGGGGTGAGGAAGATGGCTGCAAAGAAAAGAACTAAAAGACGCACCATGTTCCAGGAAACCTGGCATCGTCTGCTGAAAAATAAGGGCGCTGTAATCGGCATGGCCTTTCTGGCACTGCTGTGCGTCATCGCTCTGGTAAGTCCCTTGGTATTTAACTATGAAACCGACGTTATCGGTCAGAACCTGGCTATTAAGCTGCAGCCTCCCAGCGGGGAGCACTGGTTCGGCACCGACGAATACGGCCGTGACCTGTTTGCACGTGTTATGTACGGCGCACGCTATTCCATGGCTATCGGTATCGGTTCCGTAGGCTTCGGTCTGATTGTAGGTACCATTTTAGGCTCTATTGCCGGCTTCTACGGCGGCAAGGCCGATGATATCATCATGCGCGGTATCGATATTTTCTACTCTATTCCTAACATTCTGAAGGCAGTAGTAATCGTATCTCTGCTGGGCACCAGCACCATCAACCTGATTATTGCTCTGGCAATTTCCTGTGCAACCAACTATGCGCGTATCGTGCGTGCTTCCGTTATGACAGTGCGCGATTTGGAATATGTTGAATCCTCCTATGCGATGGGCCTGCCCACCTGGAAGATTATTCTCAGACATATCCTGCCGAACTGCTTGTCTCCGATTATCGTACAGACTACTCTGCTGATCGGTACTACTATTATTTCCGCTTCCTCCCTGAGCTTCTTGGGTATCGGCGTACCGGCACCTGCTCCCGAATGGGGCGCGCTGCTTTCCGGCGGCAGAGGTCATATTCGTGATGCCAGCTACATTTGTGTTATTCCCGGTTTAGCTATTATGTTTACCGTATTAGCCTTGAACCTGTTGGGCGATGGCCTGCGCGATGCGCTGGATCCTAAGCTGAAGAAATAAGGGGGCTGCATTATGGATTTAGTATTAGATATTAAGGACCTTGTGGTCCATTATGAAACAGAAGACAGCGATGTACATGCTGTAAACGGCATTGATATCGCTATCGGCAAAAAACGTACTTTGGGACTGGTAGGCGAAACCGGTGCTGGCAAAACTACTACCGCACTGTCTATCATGAACCTTGTTCCGGATCCTCCGGGAGTTATCAAAAGCGGTACGATTAAGCTTGAAGGCAAAAACGTACTCGAAATGAGCGAGCGTGAGCTGGAGGAAATGCGCGGTAACGACGTGGCAATGATTTTCCAGGACCCGATGACCGCTCTGAACCCTGTTATGACCGTAGGCGAGCAGATTGCCGAAAGTCTGGAGCTGCACCAGAACCTTACTCCGGAGCAATCTCTGGAAAAGGCTAAGGATATGCTGAAGCTTGTTGGTATTGCTGAGGCAAGAGCTAACGACTATCCGCATCAGTTCTCCGGCGGTATGAAGCAGCGTGTAGTTATTGCTATCGCGCTGGCCTGCAGCCCCAAGCTGCTGATTGCCGATGAACCGACCACCGCACTGGATGTAACCATTCAGGCGCAGGTATTGGAGCTGATGAAGGACCTCATCAACAACCGCGATATGTCCATGCTGATGATTACCCACAGCCTGGGTATCGTTGCCGAGGTCTGCGACGATATGGCAGTTATGTATGCCGGCCGTATTGTAGAGAAGGGCACTGTTGACGATGTATTCAACAATATGCGCCATCCCTACACCGAGGGCCTGTTCAACAGCCTGCCTAACCTGAAGGAGCAGGGCGAAATGCTGGAGCCTATCAAAGGCCTGATGCCCGACCCGGCGGATTTGCCGCCCGGATGCACCTTCGCTCCGCGTTGTCCCTATGCTACCGAAGCATGCTCTGCCTCCTTGCCTGAGCTGCATTCCGTAGATGGCAGCAAAACTCATTTTGTAGCCTGCCACGCTTATTCCAGACCCGGATTTGCTTTAAGGAGGAACCAAAAATGAGTAATGCTCCGTTGTTAGTTATTGACAATCTGTCCAAATATTTTAATACCGCTGCAGGTCAACTGCACGCTGTCGACGGTGTAAGCTTTACTCTGGAGGAAGGCAAAACTCTGGGTATCGTAGGCGAATCCGGCTGCGGTAAATCCACTACCGGCCGTTGTATTCTGAAGCTGATTGAGCCCACCAGCGGCAAAATCATCTTCCAAGGCAACGATATCACCAAGCTGAGCCGTAAGGAAATGCGCCCGCTGCGCCAGAAGATGCAGATGGTATTCCAGGATCCGTTTTCCTCTCTGGACCCGCGTGAAACCGTTATGCAGCTTATCAGTGAGCCGATTATCGAGCATAAGCTGATTAAAGGCAGGGAAGCGATTGAAGAACGCACTCTGGAGCTGATGCGTACCGTTGGCTTGGCAGAGCGCTATGCCAATGTATATCCGCATGAGCTGGACGGCGGCCGCCGTCAGCGTATCGGCATTGCCCGCGCTTTGGCCATGAACCCCAAAATCATTGTTTGCGACGAGCCTGTTTCCGCGCTGGACGTTTCCATTCAGGCGCAGATTCTGAACCTGCTCAAACAGCTGCAAAAGGATTTGGGACTGACCTATATCTTCATTACCCATGACTTGTCCGTAGTAAAATATTTCTCGGATGATATTGCGGTTATGTATATGGGTACTATGGTAGAAAAAGCACCTGCTAATCTGCTGTTCAAGAATCCGCTGCATCCTTACACTAAGGCACTGCTTTCGGCAATTCCTCTGCCTATCGTGGGCAAGGATAAGCCCAAGCGTCAGGTTATCAAGGGCGAAATTACCGCTCCTATCAACCTGCCGGATGCCTGCCGTTTCATGAAGCGCTGCGACTGCCCTGTTGCCGGCGTTTGCGATAAAGGCAATCCGGTATTGCGCGAGGTTGAACCGCAGCATTTTGTGGCCTGCTCCTGCGTAAAATAATTTATATTGAAAAATTAACCGCCCTCTGAAAAGCTGATTTCAAGGGGCGGTTTCTTCTAATATTTGTTACTTTCGTCCAATTATATACCAATTTTGGACGAAAGGTTAAGGAGTTGGATGAAAGAAATGATTTAGCCTGATTATCTTAGATGGGTTTGCTGCTCAGTCGAATGTAAGGTGTTGCTTGCGTAAAATGTATTTTTACCGGAGCCGTATCTGCTTATCACGCCTTCTTCTGTTAATTTTTTGAGAGCTGCAGCTGCCGAAGAAGAGCTGATGTTTGGACAAGAATTTAAAACATCATTCTTGGTGAAACGTCCTAGTTTTTGTGTAACGTAGTATCTGACAATATCATAGGCAGTGCTTTTAGCTCCTGCCTGTTCTGAAATGGTAATACGTTCTTCGAATTCACGATAACATGCTAAAATGATGCCAAGCATGTATTTTATGAACGGCCGGGGATTATTTTTTTCTGTGTGCCAATTTTCGTCAGAAGCAGCCAAGCTTTCGTAATATACTTCTTTGGTATCTGCAATAGCTTTTTCAATACTTATATATTGTCCGACTACATAACCGCTGCGGTATAATAACAGTAAAGTTAATAATCTGCTCATTCGGCCGTTACCGTCATTAAACGGATGAATGCAAAGAAAATCCAAAATAAAGCAAGGTATCAGCAGCAGTGGATCAACTAATTCTTTGTTGAGGGTATTTTCGTAGCTCGCACAAATATTTTCTATGGCTTGCGGTGTTTCATATGGTAAAAGAGGCTTAAAAATTATTTGCATAGTGCCATCAGGTAAACGCATATCTATCTCATTAGCCGTATTTTTAAAAATACCACCATAGGAAAGATTAGTAAATTTTAGTAACTCTTTATGTAATTGTAAAATATAATTTGGCTTAACAGGTATGTAAGGATAATTTTCGTGTATTAGATTTAAAGCATTCCTATAACCTAAAATTTCCTTCTCATCACGATTTTTAGGTGTGGTCTTATCTTCACACAACTGTTTTAAACGGCTTTTCGTGGTAATAATACCTTCAATTCTGTTGGATGCTTCCGTGCTTTGAATTTTGGCTACCTCAACTAACCGTTCTAATTCCATAGGCTTTTGGCGCAGATATAAAGCCTGACGTCCTTTATACTCATGAATTTTTGCTATATATGATAAAATTTCAGTGTCCCAAAGCATTGTTGACAATTTTGCATAGTCAAAATTTCTCATTTATCCACACCTTCTTTCTTCCAATATTTGTTACTTTCGTCCAATTATATACCAATTTTGGACGAAAAGCAAACAGGTTGGATGAAAGAAGAAAATAATAAATCATTTTACCCCTCTTTATCTTTTGCTCAAAAAGTGCTATAATAAACATCAAATTGAATCGACCCCTGATAACACGATGAACAAGCAAGTAGGCTTAAGGCTGTGTTTAAGAGAGCGAAGTCGTCGGCTGTAAGCTTCGCACACAAAATTATGCCGAAGTTCCCTTGGGAGTGTCCTGCCTGAAGGCCGCATGGTTGCGTAGGGTGGGCGTAAGGCTGCGTTAAAGCTTGCAAATGAAGGAACAAATTTGGGTGGTACCGCGAAAGTTTTTCGCCCCTGTAAACTTTTATCAGTTTTGCAGGGGCGTTTTCTTATTTTTGGCTGACAGCTGATAAAGCATCATCTGCTGCGGTTATTCCGCATATCTGATACTTTCTGAGCCGTCCAATGAAGAAAGGATGAAATCAATGAAAGAAAAATTAGAAGCATTAAAAGCTCAGGCTTTGGAAGAGCTTGCTGCCGTAACTTCTCTTGATGCGCTCAAGGACCTGCGCGTCAAATATCTGGGCAAAAAAGGCCCGATGACCGAAATCCTGCGCGGCATGGGCAAGCTGCCTGCCGAAGAGCGTCCGAAAATCGGCCAGATTGTTAACGAAATCAAGGCTGAGCTGGAAGGCAAAATCAACGAAGCAACCGCCGTTCTGGAGAAAAAGGCGCTGGCTGATAAGCTCGCTAACGAGCAGGTTGATATTACTCTGCCGGGCCGCAAGCCGAAAGCAGGTCATCTTCATCCTGTAACATTAACCATGCGTGAGATTAAAAAAATCTTCATGCGTATGGGCTTTGACGTTTGCGACGGTCCGGAAATCGAGGATGTATACCACAACTTCACCGCACTGAACCTGCCTCCCGATCATCCGGCACTGGATATGCAGGATTCCTTCTATATCACCGAAAACTATCTGCTGCGCACCCAAACCTCCGGCGTGCAGGCGCGTACTCTGGAAAGTAAGGAGCCTAACACTCCGATTCGCATGATTTGTCCCGGTACCGTTTACCGCTGCGATTACGACGCAACCCATTCCCCGATGTTCCATCAGGTAGAAGGCCTTGTTGTAGACAAAAACATCAGCCTGGCAGATTTGAAGGGCACTCTGGAGCTGTTCTGTAAGCAAATGTTTGGCGACGATGTTAAGGTGCGCCTGCGTCCTTCCTACTTCCCATTCACCGAGCCTTCTGTAGAAGTGGACGTATCCTGCCCGATTTGCCATGCTAAGGGCGGCGGCTGCCATGTATGCAAGGACAGCGGCTGGCTGGAAATCCTCGGCGCCGGTGTTGTACATCCCAACGTATTGCGCATGAGCGGTTATGATCCTGAGAAAATGACCGGTTTTGCCTTTGGTCTGGGCGTTGAACGTATCGCTATGCTGAAATACGGCATTGACGATTTGCGCCTGTTCTTCGAAAACGACCAACGCTTCATCAGTCAGTTCAAATAAGGAGGATCAATCATGCTTGCATCTTTAGAATGGTTAAAACAATATGTAGATATTAACATCTCCGTTGCGGAGCTGTGCGATAAAATTACCCGTGTCGGCCTGGAGGTTGACACCGTTACCCAACTGGGCAAGGGCCTGGAGGGCGTTGTTACCGGTAAGGTTATGGAAATTCACCGTCACCCGGACAGCGACCATCTGTGGGTTTGCATGCTGGATTACGGCCAAGGCGGCGAGCCGGTGCAGATTCTTACCGGCGCGCAAAACGTACATCAATATGACATTGTGCCTGTTGCCGTAGTTGGCAGCGTACTGCCTCCGAGCGAGCGCAACCCACAAGGCCTGAAGCTGAAAAAAGCTAAAATGCGCGGTCTTGATTCCTTCGGTATGCTGTGCAGTGCTGATGAGCTGGGCATTGAATCCAAGCTGCTGCTGCCGGAGCAAAGAAACGGCATCTTCATTCTGCCGGAAAATACTCCGATTGGCGTAGACATCAAAACCGTTTTAGGCTTGGATGATACCGTTATCGATATCGACCTGACCAGCAACCGTGCCGACTGCTTCAGCATTATCGGTCTGGCACGCGAAATCAGCGCTATCACCGGTTGCCCGCTGAAAATGCCTGCTATGGACGTTAAGGAAGCTGCCGCAGGTAAGGCAAGCGATTATGTAAACGTAAAAATTGATGCACCGGAGCTGTGCTCCCGCTTTGCTACCCGCGTGCTGAAGGACATCAAAATCATGCCTTCTCCCGAATGGATGCAGCGCCGTCTGCGTGCCTGCGGCGTACGTCCCATCAGCAATGTAGTTGACGTTACCAACTATGTAATGCTGGAGCTGGGCCAGCCGATGCATGCTTATGATGCAGACAAGGTTGCAGGCCATACTCTGATTGTGCGCCGTGCTCAAGAGGGCGAAAAACTCGTTACCCTCGATGGCAAGGAGCGCGAGCTGACCTCTGCTATGATTACCATCGGTGATGCCGAAAAGGCTGCCGGTCTTGGCGGTGTTATGGGTGGCCTTTTGACCGAGGTTACCGACGAAACCAAGAACGTTATTCTGGAGGCTGCTTCCTTCCACGGTCCTTCTATCCGCCGCACCTCCCGTGCGCTGGGCCTGCGCAGTGAAGCCAGCGGCCGTTTTGAGCGCGGTGTGGACACCATCCGCGACCATGACGCACTGAACCGTGCTGCTCATCTGCTGGAAGAAATGGGTGCCTGCGAAACCTTCAGCGGTATCGTAGAGGCTTATCCGGAAGAGCTGAAGCCGGCAGTAATTACCACTACCGCAGCAAAGATTAACGGCCGCATCGGCGTGAATATCGCTGAGGACGAAATGGTTGCTATCCTTAGCAAATTGGGCTTTGGTGTAGAAGCAAAGGATGGCGAGCTGCTGATTACCGCTCCCACCTGGCGCCGTGATATTGACTGCGATGCCGATATCAGCGAAGAAATTGCGCGTATGCATGGCTATGATTTCATCGAAAGCCATCAGCCGGAGCTGACCATCACCCAAGGCAGCCAGTCTGTGTTGGACGATGTTAAGGATGACGTACAGGATTACATGGTAGGCGCAGGCCTGAGCGAGATGATGACCTACAGCTTCATCAAGGCTAACGCTTACGATAAAATGCTGCTGCCGGCAGATGATGCACGTCGTAACTGCATCGAGCTGCTGAACCCGATTACCGACGCCTTCTCCGTAATGCGCACCACCATGGTTCCGAGCGCACTGCAGACTGCTTCCTTCAACCTGCGCAACCACAACAGCAGTGTTGCCCTGTTTGAAATCGGCCGTATCTTCTTGCCGAAAGCATTGCCGCTGACCGAGGATCCCGCAGAGCGTCAGCTGCTGACCGCGGTATTGAGCGGCAGCCGCAAGGCTCTCAACTGGTGCGACGATAAAGGCAACGTTGACTTCTATGATATGAAGGGCATCGTTGAAGGACTGCTGGAAGCAATGCAGGTTAGCGATTACACCATGACTCGCAGCCAACAGCCGTACCTGCATCCGGGCAAGAGCTGTGACATCATTGTCAACGGCGAGGTTATCGGCTCCTTCGGTGAGGTACACCCGGTAGTTCAGGAAAACTTTGAGCTGGATCAGGTTACCTACGTGCTGGAAATGGCCGTAGAGCCTTTGGTAGCAAGCGCAACCGCTGTACCGCAATACAAGCATCTGCCCAAGTTCCCGAGCATGAGCCGTGATATTGCCGTTGTTGTTCCGGCCGAAGTAACCAATGCCGAGCTGGAGCAGGTTATTCGTGCGCATGCAGGCGAGCTGCTGCAGGGTGTGCGCGTATTCGATATCTACACCGGCAAGCAGGTTGCCGCAGGCTGCAAATCCATGGCCTTCAACCTGACCTATCAGGCTGCAAATCGCACTCTGACCGACGCTGAGGTTGATGCTTCTATGAAGAAGGTTATCGCTGAGGTTGCCGAAGCATATAAGGCTAAGCTGAGAGATTAATTAAGATATAATTATTATGTATAAAAGGACTCGCTGCCGCATTTTAACGGCGGCGGGTCTTTTGTATTGGTACAAAGATTCTGTTATGAAAATATCTGCTTTACAAATTCCTATCGATGTACTATGATAATAATGAGGACCAATATTTTTTATTGAGGGGGTTTTCTTATGTACAAATTATGGAACATGTTAGCAGAAATGAAATCAGATGCTTATGAATGGGTGGAGCTTTCTCACTCTATGAACAATGATAGCCCGGTGTGGAGCGGTATTCCCGCAGGCTCGGTGGAGGTTAGCAAGACAGTGTTCGATTGGGGCAACCCGATGCTGGAATGTTTGATTCAAACCTTCAAATTTCCCGGCCAATACGGCACGCATATTGACTTTCCCGGTCACTTTGTTAAGGATATGCCTTTATCCGAAGCATTCGGCGCACAGCAGATGCTGTTTCCCTTGTGCGTGATTGATATCACTGCCAAAGTTGCAGAGGATGTGCATTACGCCGTAACGGTGGAGGATATCAAGGCCTATGAGGCAGAATATGGACCTATTCCCGACGGCGCCTTTGTGGCATTGCGCACCGACTGGTATAAAAATTGGCCGGATATGGATAAGCTGAGCGGTATTGCTGACGACGGCAGCGAAAACTTCCCCGGCTGGTCTTTGCCTGCGCTGCAATATATTTATGAAGAACGTAACGCTGCAGCTAATGGTCACGAAACACTGGATACTGATGCTTCGGCAGAGGCTGCCAAGGCAGGAGATTTGGCGTGCGAGCGCTATGTGCTGGGCAAGGGCAAGCTGCAGATTGAAGTGCTGCAGAACTTGGACCATGTGGCACCTGCGGGAGCATTGCTTGTTGCTGCTTGGCCGCGTATTGAAGGAGCGACCGGCCTGCCGGCGCGCGTACTGGCGATTACTACGAAAAAATAAGAAATTTACAAGTGTTAAACTGACAGATTAAAAATGAAGCGTACATATGACTTGCGAGTATGTACGCTTTTTTATGTGCGTGAAAAGTAATGAAGCAAGCAGGAGAAATTACCGATTACAGGAGAGAAGAAAGAGAGAAATGTGTGCGAAAACTGAGTTTGTTTTTACGTCAAATTTATGAAATTTTAGTCACGATAAATTGTCTTAATTTGTATTATGAGGCGAAAAAGGGTAGGAGTTTAAAATAAAGCCAACAAAAGCCACAAAAATGAATTTAAACTCTCAGGCTAAAGATATCTGTGTATACATAAAATTTTCCGTACATTGCCTTGCATTATTGATAATGAAAGTGGTATAACGTTCATGATAAACGTTGAAATCGGTAGCCTTGACCGGTTTGGCGAATTTTATTAAAATTTAGGAGAAAAGAAGGGATTATTAATGAAAAAAATGTTGGCAAAAGCTGTAGCATTTAGTTTAGTAATGGGTGGCGTTGGTTTTGTTGCAAATGATGCATTTGCTGCTAATATTGGTCCTTCAGTAAACGCATATGGAGGTACAGCAGGATTCGTAGACGTACTGAGCTATAAAGATGGCCAAGCAATTAATGCTGAAGTTGAACAAAATAAAACAAACATCCAAACAAATGCAAAAGATATCTCTGATAACAAAGTTGCTATTATGAAAGAAGAAGCAGCACGTAAAGCTGATATTTCTATGGTTAAAGATGACATCAAAGCTAACGGCGAAGCAATTAAAACCAAAGCTGATGCTTTGGAGACAACAAAAAACTTTGCTAAAGTACAAGAGCAATTAGATACTCAGGATAACAAGAATAAAGCACAAGATGTTTCTATCAAAGCACATACTGCTGCTATCAAAGCAAATAAAGAAGCAATCAAAACCAAAGCTGATGCTTTGGAGACAACAAAAAACTTTGCAAAAGTTCAAGAGCAACTGGACGCTCAAGACAACAAAAACAAAGCACAAGATGCTTCCATCAAAGCTAATGGCCAAGCTATCGCTGCTAACAAAGATGCAATCAAAGCTAATGCTGATGCAATCAAAGCTAACAAAGCAGAAGCAGATGAGCAACATAAATATCTGAACAGCCGTATCGAAAACAATACCGCTAACATCGATAAAAACAAAGTTGCTATCGAGAACGAAACCCAAGCTCGCAAAGATGCTGACAAAGCACTGAGCGATAGAATCGATACTAACAAAGCTGCTATTGAAAAAGAAACTGCAGATCGCAAAGCTGAAGATGCTCGTCTGGATGGCAAAATCGACAAAGAAACTGCAGATCGCAAAGCTGAAGATGTTCGTCTGGATGGCAGAATCGACAAAGAGACTGCAGATCGCAAAGCTGAAGATGTTCGTCTGGATGGCAGAATCAATGACGAAGCAACCACTCGTGCTAATGAAGACAAACGCATCGAAGCTAAATTTGACGGCGAAGTATCCCGTCTGGATGGCAGAATCGAAAAACTGGATGCTAACGTAGAAAAAGTTGGCGCTATGGCTGCTGCTATCGCTAACCTGCACACCATGGGTTACGATCCGGAAGCTCCGACCGAAATCGCTGTAGGCGTTGGCCAATACCGCGACAAGACCGGTCTGGCTCTGGGTGCATTCCACTATCCTAACCGCGACTTCATGCTGAGCTTCAGCGTATCCACCGCTGGCGACGAATTCATGGGCGGCATTGGTGCAACCTGGAGATTCGGCCGTAAATCTCCGGAAGAACTGCGTCAAGCTGAAGTTGAAAAAGCTGCAAAAGCAAAACTGGCTAAAGCAGAAGCTGCTAAAAAAGCTGCAAAAGACGCTCGCGTAGCTGCTCAACAAAAGAGACATGCAGAAATGCTGGCTGCTCGCACCGGTAAATAATTAATTTTAAAGAATTAATTTAAAATCCACTAATCATCAAGAGGGCAAGGGTGACTTTGCCCTCTTTTTGTTATATAATGGATATAATAAAACTGTTGATTATGCGAGGTGCAAAAAATGCGTTACATTAAGCTTTTGATAATGCTGATATTATTGAGTATTGCTGCCGTAGGCAACTGCCAGAACCTGCAGAAGGCAGGCGAAACCGATGTCGGTACTCTTTATGTGGATGTTGATTCGGTGCAGAGCCTGAGCAAAAGCGGGCAGCTGTATCTGGCTGTGTTTGCGGAGGAGCAGTTCACAGACGCTGAATTTTTGAAGTCACTGCGCGAGGAGGAATCGCTGCAGAATGCTGTAAGTGCCATGTATTTATATCTTTTTAACAACAATGGTACGGAATATACTGTAGCGGCACATTATATAATTGATAAAGACGGCAAAGTGTGCCTTGATATGGGCGGTGAAACAGCAGTGCAGCAAACAAAGGGCAAAAAGGAAATGCTTAATGTATATACCAAGGCCTTAGATGCATTAAACAAAAAGGCACAGCAAAGTAAATGGCTGCGCAAATAAAAGCCTGCCGCAGAACCCGGACTGCGTGGCACCCGCAGGAGTATTGCTTGTTGCGGTTGAGCGTTCGTGCCGGAGATAAATGAAAAAATTTTATACACTTTAAACTGACAGATTAAGAAAGAAGCGTACATACGACGTGTGAGTATGTACGCTTTTTTATTGGCGTGATATAATAAATATATCAGCAAACGAAGCTGCTGATTTGTAAAAGAAAAGGGAAGTAGGATACACATGCGTAAATTAAAGTTTGTTTTTCAGATTATTATAGCCTTTATCGTGGCGCTGGCTGCGTACAGCGGCATTTATCAGCCAAACGCCGAAAGCGTGCGTGCGGCGGTAAAAAATAACCTGCCGCAGAGCATGCAGCAAAAGCAGGACACAGGCACAGCGCAGGGCAGACTGCGTATCAGCGTGCTGGATGTGGGGCAGGCAGATGCGATTTTGCTGCAGGACGGCAAGCGTAACATCATGATTGATGTGGGCAATGACGTTAAGGATAAGGTTGGCGACAGCGGCGGCAGGCAGGCGCTGATTAAGGCGCTCGACAAGGCCGGCGTCAGCAGGATTAAGACTGTTTTTGTGACACACCATCACCGTGATCATATGGGTAATATCATGTATGTGCGCGGTAAATACGGCGTCAGCAATATTTATGACAGCGGTTATGTGAACAACGGCTATAAAGCGTCCGTGGCGCTGAACAGTGATTTGCGCGCCGGCAGGTATAACGGACAGGCGCTGAAGGCCGGGGATACGATTAAGATTGATAAAAATTATTATATTGAGGTGCTGGCGCCGGGAGACTTCCTCAGCAAAAAGGACCTGAAGAATATGAATAACACTAGCTTGGTGCTGATGCTGCATTACGGCAGCTTTAAGATGCTGCTGACGGGTGATGCGGAGGCACCGGTGGAGGATGCGCTGCAGCAAAAATACGGCACTGCGCTGCAGGCGGACGTGCTGAAGGTGGGCCATCACGGCAGCAAGACATCGTCCTATTGGCCGTTCATTAGCAAGGTTAAGCCTAAATACGCGCTCATCAGCTGCGGTGATTTTTCGATTTACAAGCATCCGAACAAGAACGTGGTGGGCAGCTTAACGCATCTTGGCGCGAAGGTGCTGACAACGCATGATCATGGTACGCTGACGGTGACAACAGACGGCAAGAGCTTTGATGTGCTGACGGAGCGTTAGAAGGTTGCCTAAAGAGAAGATGTGGGGTAGAATAGGGAATAGAAAGAAGAAGCGGAGGTTGTAATGATGATTAAAAACAACAAAAACAACAAAAACAACAGAAATAATACAAGTAACGGTAGTAACAATAATAATCACACTGTCAATAAATTTACGAAAGGTAATGATACTAACGCAAATAAGAAGAATAATGCTAACAATAAATTTACTCCGAGTCATGAAAGTGAAAAATCTAATAAAACGAGTAAAGAAAAACTGACAATATTAATAGATTTTAAGAAGAATAAGGGACTAAAAAAACCTAACAAAGAAATGCAAGGTGTATTTCAAGAAAATATTTATTCCCTGATAAAAGAAAAGGGGTTTAGTTCAGAGACTGTAAAGTTTATTATTGATGGGTATATGTTTAATAGTGTTGATGCTGTTGAAAAATATTTTGCTTCATCGCAATCTGCCAAATATGAAATGCAGGCTTTAATTAAATATATCAAGGCTGATGCCCTAAATGCCCAAATAGGTTTTAAGATTCTTGTCGCATTTATGGGCAAGTATTGTGATTATAATAAACCTGTAGCAAAACTTCTTATGCCTGAAATTATCAAAGCAATAAATGTCATGGCATTTAGTCGCGAAGATAAGAATAAGCTTAACAAAGGTAATGCTGCTGTTTTTAAGTCAAATTGCTTTGATTTAGTTTTAACTGTTGCTAATGAATTATCTCCACTCGATACTGAAGCATTGGATGCAAATGATATTACAATATTTAAAGAGGTAATGGAACCTGTAATAGCTTATTATAGGGAATCACAGAATAAAAACGATAATATTAAGGCTGAGAAAATCATGAGATGGCTTGGGATACCGGTTGAAGAAAATAAAGAGGCGTCAACGGGTATTACTGAACCTGTTGCGCAAAAGCAACCAGATGAGCCTGCAGATAAAACTGTTACTGTACAAAACAATGAGGATAAACCATTTCTTCAAAATAAATCAATTGAGGAAATTTACTCACTTTTAAAGAATTTAGATAATTCCTTGAGCGAATTACAGGGACAAAATACTAAGGTTTTAGCAGAATGTAGCAGTTATCAAAATGAGATAGAAGCACTTAAGTCAAAAATTCAGAAGCAGGAGAATGCTTTAAGCAGTAAAGAAGAAATCTGCAATACCCTGAATAGTAATCTCAGTGTTTTGAAAGCTGAACTGGCACAGCAGAAATTAGCTAATGTGGAGTTAACAGAAAAATATAATAAGCTGGAAACAGAGTATAGCAAGCTTAATGAACTGTATAATATACAGGAAATTGAAGCAAATAAAAAACATCGTGAGTTTATTGTAAAATTAGGTAACAGCTTAAAGCTTTCCCATGAAGATTATGAAATGATATTACAGATGAAGAATGGTGAAAGCAAGGCTTCACAACTGCAGGAGACTGTTCAGGAGATTTTTGATATATTGAAAAAATATGATGTTAAAATAGGTGGCTAATATGAGTAATAATTTAAAAATTTCATTTGGCATTGATTTCGGAACAACAAAAAGTGGTGTAGCGTTCTACATACATGACAATGGTAAATTAGTACGCTGCGGTGATCTGGACGGAGCACCATTAACGTCTTCTGTTGCCATCAACAGAAGCACTGGAGAAGTAGTTGTAGGTTCTGCTGCTAAGACAAAAAGAATAGAGTGGGGAGAGCAGGCCAGCTATATACATTCAGTAAAAATGAATATGGATAATAAGAATTGGTATATTGAAGTTTGCGGCGTGAAGAAATACGTGGAAGATATAGCTTCTGAAGTATTTTTAGCTTTGAAAAGAGAGGCAATGAGTCAATATAATTATGATATTGACAGTGCAATTGTTGCTATTCCTGTAGGATTTTCACCTGAAAAGCGTGCAAAAATCAGACAAGCAGCCAGAAAAGCAGGAATAGAAATTAAAACCTTTATCAGCGAGCCTACAGCAGCTTTTTTTGCTAATTATAAGGAACTGAAAAACGCTGAAACTGTAGCTGTCTTTGATTGGGGCGGAGGAACCCTGGATGTCTGTGTCTTGAGAAATGACCATGGTAAAGTAGCAGAGCTTGCCAGCAAAAGTCTTGCTCTTGCTGGTGACAATATAGATGAAAAGCTGGCTAAGATGATTCATAAGAATGTTGTTCCCGATATCAGATTTGAAGATATACCGGAAATAGACAGGATACACATTTTGGACAGAGCTGAAAGAACCAAATGTCTTTTCTTAAGTAAAAATGAGGCACAATGTCGAGTGCCAAGGTACATTTCTGATGATATAACTGTTTCGGAATTTATAAAATATGGTACTTTCAGTGCGTTGATTGAACCGGAGATAAAAGAGGCACTAAACTGCCTTAAAGAAACTATTGAAGAAAGTAAGCTGAACTTCACTAATATTGATAAAATTTTGCTTGTAGGCGGCAGCTGTAATTTAAGACCTTTGCAAGAGATTCTTGTCAAAGAATATGGTAAAGAGCTTGCAGAAAAAATCTTTTTCCCTGATGAGCCGGAATGGTGTGTTGCGGAAGGTGCTGCTATACTTGCAGATAAAGGCGGACGGTATTATACAAATCAGTCAGTAGGTGTTATCCTGGCTGATGGCAATTATTTTGAAATATTACCTAAAGATACGCCAATTGCTCAATGGAAAAATGAGGTTCGTTTTGCAGTTACTGATCAATCAGCAGAAGCAAGATTTATTTTTAGTGGCAGTGCGGATATAGATAAAATGTCTGAAAGATATAATTTGTTCAGAGTTGAAGCTTGTGGCTTTTTGCTTGAGCAGATTGTTCTTAATGCTATGATAGATAATGATTTGATATTCCGTGTGTCAGCATATAGTACATTTAAAAAAGCAATCAAATATGAAAACTGGTGGAAATATAGCAATTTAAAATATTATTATAAGATTTGACGAGAAGAGTGATATCATGAGTAAACCAGTGACAAACATAACTTTGAAAAGCAACGTTTATGTAGTCAGGAAGCTTAGACAGACAGACGATATAGATTATTTAAAATGCCTTGCTGATAAAGAGAGCCTTAGAAAGATTCAAGCTCGTAATTCTACTTATCGCTTGACATCATATCAACGAAAGCTGCTTGACAGCGTTGACTGTTTATATAACAGAGAGGAAGGTGTACTTTGGGGTCCGTATAAGCTTCCTGATGGTAGAGTAAAAGTTGTATGCAGATGCACTAAGCTTGACTGCAAGTACTTGCTGACGAGTTGCAGAAGGTGTGAAACTAAGGAAAGCATAGAGAAAGAAATTGCTTTGCGACAAGAATTAAGACAGCAGGGTAGTATGACAAAAGAAATCCATGGAGAAGCCATTGATAGAACTGAATCCAAGGATGTTCCTGCTATTTCTGCAACTTCAGAACCTCCGAAAGGAACGGAACCCACAACTACTCCAGAACCTCCGGAAGGAATGGAATCCACAACTACTACAGAACCTCTGAAAGGAACGGAATTCACAACTACTACAGAACCTCTGAAAGGAACGGAATCCACAACTACTACAGAACCTCTGAAAGGAACGGAATCCACAACTACTCCAGAACCTCTGAAAGGAACAGAATCCACAACTACTCCAGAACCTCTGAAAGGAACGGAACCCACAACTACTCCAGAACCTCCGAAAGGAGCGGAATCTCAAACTTCTCCTGAACATCAGAAAGAACCGGAACCTCAAACTAAACCTGACCTTCCGAAAGGACAGGAACCCCTTATTACTGGTGATAGCAGTGACGAACAGAAAGCAGTTATTACAGCAGATCATCGTAAAAGAATTCTTGTGAATGCAGGACCTGGTACAGGTAAAACCTGGACATTGATTGAACGAATCAAAGAGTTCTTGAATAATGAAGAAGTAGAACCTGAGAATATTGTTGTTTTGTGCTTTTCGAGAGCTGCAGTTCGTGTTATAACTGAAAGATTAAAGCTCGCAGATAAAAACAGAACTATAAATGCCAGATGGCGTAGCATTGATATACGCACCTTTGATTCCTTTGCTACCTGGCTTCTTGCAAATCTGAGAGATGCTGAGGATGATGAATTAAAAGAGTTATTGCCAGATGATGATGACTTTGAAAATCTGAATTATGAACAGCGTATACTCCGTGCTAAAGCAATATTTGATAATGACAAGCATAAAATTCTGGCTGATTCGTGGCAGCATGTAATCGTTGATGAGGTGCAGGATTTGGTTGGTCCACGAGCAGAACTGGTACTTGCAATGCTTAACGATTTGCCAGATTCTTGTGGCTTTACGTTATTAGGTGATAGCTGTCAGGCTATTTACGATTATATGTCAGAGGACGACAATAATGTAATCAGCTCTGGTGTTTTCAGGAAAAAGCTTTTAGAGAATCATAGTAATATAAGTCAGGTAGAACTGACACATAATTATAGGCAAAATGATAGTCTGACTGGTTTTGCCAACCCATATAGACATGCTATATTGGAACAAGATGCAGATATTGAAGCGCATGAAGCAGAAGTAGTAAATCAGAAGATTGCTTCTGCATTTTGGGACATGGATAATTTGGAACGTGATTCTTTTGAAAAATATTATGCCGGTAAAAAGACTGGTATTCTTACGCGTACTAATGCACAAGCATTATTGATAGCACAAAAGCTTTTAGGTAAAAATATTAAGCATCTGTTGCGTAGTCCCAACACTAATGTACCGCTTGCTTCCTGGATTTATCAGGTTCTGACGCAGTTGAGTACTGATGCAATAGCTACACAAGAGAGCTTTATTGCAATGTTCAGCAAGCTTTATCCGAAGCAGGCAGAAAATGCCCAAGCGTATTGGGATGCTGTTATCAGCACGCAGAACGATAATACGCTTAAAGCTTATAGTGTGGAAAATCTTTTGAAAGGGATTTTGTATAAAGCTAAAGACATGTTACTTTTTCAGGAACCGGGAGATGCTGATTGTAATATTTTCGTAAGCAATGTGCATAGATCTAAAGGTCTTGAATATGATAATGTTGTTGTTTTAAGTGATCTTCTTACTAATGGAGTAGAAGAAAAGAATCACTTGGAACATAAAATTGCCTATGTTGCTATAACAAGAGCAAAAGATGAAATTACTAAAATCAGCATGCCAGAAAAGTATATTTATATTTTCAAGGATGATAGCCGACGTTGCTTTGAACGGGGATTATATTCTTTTGGAAAAATATACCTTGCAAATTTCGAAATACAGACAGGTGATATCAATCCGTTTATGTATGCAGTAAATAAAAAACGCCAGGAATATATTGAAAACAGCATACATATAGGTGACCAGATGGAACTGAAGAAGCTTGGCGGTCCGGAGGAGGAAAAACCTTTATATGAGCTTAAGGATTATGATGAAGTTGTCATTGGGCAGACAACTGCTGATTTTGCAACCGCAGTAAGGTCTGCAATTACCAGAATGTATAAAGGTAAATTTAAAAACAAGTATTTTACACGTACTTTTTCTGATATATATGTTGTAGGCAAAACTACCCATATTTCAGCTAATTGCCCGGAACTTGAAGGGGCTCATAAGTATGGAGATTATTATGTATGGCAAGGCTTGCGCCTTGGCGGATTTGCTTCAACTAAATGAGGTGATATTGTGCAAAATTATTCCCAATATTATAAAGCTAGGGATATTATCGAAGAATTTATGGTGAAGGATCTTATTGGTCCTGTAGCTGAAGATGAGGTTTTAGACGAATCTCCTTTAAATTATTATCTGATGGGCAAGCTGTATCCTCAGGCAGATATAGAATCAGATGCTATTACTCAGGAAGAAGGAGATATCAACCGTAATGCAATATTGGAGAATGAGCTTGACGGTTACGATACATCTATATCTTTGAGCAATGTGCGCAACCCATCGTCAATGGGAATAACTTGTGCAATAAATTCTGAAGTCAGAGAAATTACGATTTATGGCAGTTATGCTTTTTATGTACCTGTACAGGCAGAAAATAATACCAGTACCGGTATAAAAAAACAGAAAAAGCATGCTGCTACATCTTGGCAAAGAAAAGAAACAGCCTTTAGTGAAAACTTGATATTTACTGCTGCGAAAAGTTACATCTTCAGCTTGCCGGGGAAAATCTCATTAAAGGTTTATATCCATGATACAAATATTTCTGATGAGATAATTCTTACAGCTACTCTAGTTAATGAAAACGGTGCAGATGCTGATATAGATACCATAGCTGCTGGCTGTGTCTTTCAGGTACAGCTCAATATAACGGGTAAGGGCCAGGTATTTAATCCAATCAACCAACAGATTTGTTTGGCAGACGATACAGATAGCTTGGAACTGGAAATGTTATATTCTGATATTAAGTATTATGCTCAAGGTCATGGCTGTTCGGTCAAATGGCAGGAAAATGCTGAGGGAGATTTAATAATCAGCTCAGCATGGATGCCAGAATATGAGCTGCTGCAAATGATGCCGGGTATGCTTAAGAACGAGGATGCTTTATCAATGGAGTATCTGGTATCAGAATCTGACGAGTCAGTTATTCAGTCATTAAATAATTTCCTATTGAAATATAGCCAATGGATAAATGAGCAGGAAAAGAAAATATGCCTTTTAAATCCTAAGTTTCATGAAGTAGCTGCACAGAACTTGCAAAAATGTAATGCTGCATATAAGCAAATGTCAAAAGCTGTTGATATGCTTAAACTTGATAAACATGCTATGCAGGCTTTTAAGATTGCCAATGAAGCAATGCTGCTGCAACGTGAGCAGACTCTCAAAAAAAGCGGGAAAAGAGTACATCGCTCAGAAATAACATGGTATCCTTTTCAGTTAGCCTTCGTTTTGCATGAATTACCATCTTTTATATGTCCTGGTGATGATTCAAGAAAGATGGTTGATTTGTTATGGTTTCCTACTGGCGGTGGTAAAACAGAGGCATATCTCGGTATTGCTGCTTTTGTAATTTTTCTGAGACGCCTTCGTAATCATAATGATGATGGTACAACTATCATTATGCGTTATACGCTTCGCTTACTAACCATACAGCAATTTGAACGTGCCAGTGCTTTAATCTGTGCTTGTGAAAAGCTTAGGAAAAAATATAATATTGATGGCAGCAGGATAACTATAGGCATATGGGTCGGCGGGCAATTAACTCCTAATAAAATTGCAGACGCCAGAAGATCTTTAAACAATCTTGCAGTTGGGCAGTTACCAGGAAATGATACTGACCCTTGTCAGGTAAAAAAATGTCCTTGGTGTGGCCATGACCTGACATACAAAGATTACTGTATAGATACGGCAAGTAATCAAATGAATATCAAATGTCCAAATAGTGAATGTGATTTTCATAATGATGATAATTTATTGCCATTGAACATTATTGATGAATCTATTTATAGCAATCCGCCAACGTTTATTGTTGCAACTGTAGATAAGTTTGCGCAGCTTCCTTTGAATGATAAGCCTGCAGCTCTTTTTGGCATTTCTAATCATAAGAATCCACCGGATTTAATTATCCAGGATGAACTGCATTTGATTTCCGGGCCGTTGGGTACAATTACGGGTATTTATGAAGCTATAATAACCAAACTATGTGAAAAAGATGGTATTGGTGCTAAAGTTATTGCGTCTACTGCCACAATCCGTAATGCTGCAAAACAAATAAAAGCACTCTATGGGAAGGATTTTATACAATTTCCTCCACAGGGTTTGACAGTAAAAGATTCCTTCTTTGCTGTAGAGTCAACTGCCGATAAGCGTCCTGCAAGAAAATATCTTGGTGTATTGGGTTCAGGTACGACTGCTACTACCACCATTATCAGAGTGAATGCTGCTTTGCTGTTTGCTACCAGATATCTTACCAGACAAGGTTTCGAAGATAAGGTAATAGATAATTTTTGGACAATTACAGGGTATTTTAACAGCTTGCGTGAGCTTGGTGGTGCTAATACTCAGATTATAGATGACGTTCAAAGCCGTTTTGAGTATTTGGCCAAGAATAAATTTAAGTCTTATGCATTACCTGCTGATATGATAAAGAGGTATACCAATATTAAAGAACTGACCAGCAGGTTAGATAATAATGATATTACCAAACTTATCCAGGATACTTTAAAAACAGGTTATTCCAGTAATGCAGATGGCAGATATGTACTTGATTTTATTCTGGCTTCTAATATGATTTCTGTTGGCATTGATATTGACAGATTAGGAACTATGGTTATGGTAGGACAGCCTAAAACGAATGCAGAATATATTCAATCTTCTAGTCGTGTAGGACGTGCTAACCCTGGCCTGGTAGTGACTGTATATAATCAGGCACGTTCCAGAGACAGATCTCATTATGAACAGTTTATAAAATATCATTCTGCAATGTACAGATATGTGGAAGCAACCAGTTTGACACCTTTTGCTGATAGAGCAAGAGACAGAGCCTTACATGCACTGTATGTTGCATTGTATAGATATTTGGTGCCCGGAAAGCTTGAGAATAAACAGGCTGCAAAATTTGAAGAAGCTGGCGCTAAGCAGGTTGAAAAAATAATTAGTGACTATGTTGAGCTGATTGATCCAGCAGAACTGAATAGTGTCCTTGATGAACTTAAGGAAATCCGCAGGGAATGGGAGAAGAAATGTGATGGTGAGCTTGTATATAAAAAACATGGCGAGGAACGAGGTACATCACTTTTAAAATCTGATGTGGATTGTGACAGATTTGCTACCATGAACAGTATGAGAAATGTTGATGTTCAGACAGGTATATATTTATTAGGGGAGGACTGATTGTATGCCAAGATTAGGTACAAAAGGCAGCAATAAAAAAACTGTTGTCGGAGAATTACGTCGCACGCAAGTTATCACTACCTATGGTCCTGGTGCAATAGTTGATTTACCTGATATCTCTGTGATTATGGCAGCAACAGATTATTGGAATTCGCGTAATAGCAGAGTTTTGCATGAGGCCAATTTACAAAAACTATTAGGTGTAAATTGCTTTAGGGAACCATGTGCGCATTCAAATGAAGGGTTTAATGAAAGCGGCACTACTCCTGATACACCTGCATTCCGCTTTCCGGATTGGTGCTTTTGTCCTAAGTGTGGCAAATTGGCACACTATAAAGATTTTGGCAAGTCAAGAGGCAGGATAATATGCGAAGCTTGTAAATGTAAGACTGTTCCTTCTCGTTTTGTGGCTGCCTGTATCAATGGACATTTAGAGGACTTTCCCTATAATTGGTGGGTTCATCAGCCTACGAAAATGCCATATGACAAAAATCACCGTTTAAAAATAAAGTTTACAAGTGAAAGTGGTGGTTTGGATAGCATAATTATAGAATGTGAAACTTGTGGTGCTAAGCGCAGTATGGAAGGTGCCTTAAACCGTGATGCGTTGAAGGGGCATAAATGTAGAGGATTGCGTCCATGGGTAGGCAAAAGAAAAGAAAAAAATGATCAGAAAGATTGTGATGCCTTACTGCGCGGTATTCAAAGAGGTGCCTCTAATTTATATTTTCCTATTACGAGCAGCGCTCTTACAATCCCGCCATGGAGTAAGAGAATATATCAGGATATTGAAAAGCATAGCAGTATATTCTCTAAGTTGGTACAACAAAAATTGGATTATAACGTCATGAAGGGTATAGTAGCATCTTTAATGGAGAAAGAGCTGAGTGATGGCTTTTATTCTGTCGATGATGTTATCGAGATAATACAGAATGAAAATCGAACTGCTCATGCAACATATACTAAGCAGAATTTGCTGGAAGATGAGTATAAGGTTTTCATGCGTGGCAATTACGAAAACCCTGATGATATGCACTTTAAATTGAAAAAAACAAATATTGACAGCTTTTTTTGTGGATTGATTGATAATATTTTTGCTGTCAAAAGATTGAGAGAAATTTTAGCCTTAAAAGGGTTTCGAAGAATCAAGCCTGAAGGACCAGAGACTAATGCTTCTGAAGATGAACAAAGAGACTTTATTGGCTATCGCCAAAATGATTGTACTCCCTTATCTGATGAAAAATTGGATTGGCTTCCTGCTGTTGAACTTTTAGGTGAGGGTATATTCATCAGCCTTAATGAAGAACGCTTGGAAGCATGGGAAAAATCTCAGGAGAAATATTATGCCAATCTTAAGAAACGATTAGCTGAAAGTATTATAGTTTGTGATAATTTTTCTCCAAGATATGTTTTGCTTCATACGCTGTCGCATTTACTGATTCGTCAATTGACTATGGAATGTGGCTATTCCGGCGCTTCTATAAAGGAAAGGATTTATAGTACATATCCGGAGTCAAACTGTAAGATGGCTGGCATTTTGTTATATACGGCATCTTCAGATACAGATGGTAGTCTTGGTGGATTAGTAAGAAATGCGGGACCTGATAATATAACACCTATCTTTAAAAAAATGCTTCAGGAGGCATCATGGTGTTCTTCTGATCCCGTATGTATGGATTCCAAGGGACAAGGTTTTGATTCACTGAATTATGCTGCCTGCCATGCTTGCGCCTTGTTACCGGAGACAAGCTGCGAAATGCGCAATTGTTTGTTAGACAGGGGAGCAGTTGTCGGAAGTATTCATGATAGGGGCAGAGGCTATTTTTCGAGTTTGCTGAAGTAGTTGCTGTATTGGATGATGGGTATATTTAACGTGAAATATTAGCGTAAAATCAAGATTATTTTCCTCTGAAAAAAGCTAAAAAGTTCACTTGATGCTTGAGAAAATTTGTTCACTGTGGTAGAATGGGATGAAATAGGTATAAGAAAATTCCCAGAGGGAGCAGTGAAATGAAACAAGTACATTTAAGATTAGAGGACAATCAGTATAAAGAAATTGCTGAATATGCAAAAGGAGCAGGTATGACTGTTCAAGATGCCATTTCAACAGCTTTATATGTAATGCTGAGTCGTCAGAAAAAGCAAAAGAAAAACAGGAAATTTACTTTTATTGATTTATTCGCCGGAATTGGCGGGATGAGATTGGCTTTTGATGAGGCTGGTGGAGAATGCGTTTATTCTAACGAATGGAATAAATTTAGTCAGCAAACTTATATGGCAAATTTTGGTGATATGCCTGATGGTGATATAACGCAGGTTAATGCTGCGGATATACCTGATCATGATATTCTTGTTGCAGGTTTTCCGTGCCAACCGTTTTCCATTGCAGGTGTATCTAAGAAAAACAGCTTAGGCAGAGCTACTGGTTTTGCAGATAAAACACAGGGAACTTTATTTTTTGATGTCTGTCGTATTTTGGAAGCTAAAAGACCAAAAGCTTTTATGCTGGAGAATGTAAAGAATCTTTGCAGTCATGACAGAGGCAGAACCTTCAAAGTAATAGTTGAGTCTTTAAATGAACTTGATTATGAAATTTTCTATAAAGTCATTGATGGACAAAGCTTTGTTCCGCAGCATAGAGAACGTATAATAATTGTTGGCTTTGACAGAAGAAGATATGGCAATTATTTTGATTTTGAGTTTGATATCACTCCCAAAGAACCTAAACCAGTAATTGCTGATATATTGGAGAAAGATGTTGATATCAAATATACGTTATCGGATAAGCTGTGGACGTATCTGCAGCAGTATGCAGCAAAACATAAGGCTGCGGGGAATGGTTTTGGTTTTGGTATTGCGCCGTTAGATGGTGTTTCGAGAACGTTAAGTGCTCGTTACTATAAAGATGGTTCGGAAGTATTGATTGAGCAGCCAGGGAAAAATCCTCGAAAACTGACGCCAAGAGAATGCGCCAGATTGCAAGGATTTCCTGACAGCTTTGTTATTCCTGTATCTGATACCCAGGCATATAAGCAGTTTGGAAATTCTGTAGTTGTTCCGTTGATGGCCAATGTTGCCAAACTGGTTGTTGCCAAGATTGAGCAATTGGAGGAATAGTTGCATGGGACTGGAAAATGGTTATTTGAAAAAGTATTTTAAAGGCATCATAGTAAAAAAACTTTCAGATGTTGAAACCATTCCTAAAAAAAGCAACCAGCATGAATACAATGCTACCACCAAAATGAAGGAAATCTTTGGCTTTGATGATAGAAAATTTGAGACAGATTTTCTTTATATTGATGACGAAACAAATATTACAGCGAAAAATTTTCTTACGTGGTATGATGCTCGTAGAAATCATCCGACAAGGTCAGAGTATAGACTGTACTATCCTTCTACCAAAGTATCGGAAATGGCAAAATCCGGTGATTCGCTTTTCATTTGTGTTAAACAGGATGATACTATTTTATGTATAGTAGCTGCTAAAGATGCAACTATAACAAGTCAGTTATATTGGCTTTTTGATATTACTGATAATAAAGCTGGCAAATTCACTCAAAATTCATTGTTGAATACAGACAGTGGACAATTAGAATTCCTCGCAAGAACTATTCTTGAACAGATAGGTATTGCGTATGAGGAAGATGATAGCAAAGGGCTGTTAGCAGAGCTTATTGGTGAATTTGGTAACAGCTTCCCTAAAACAACTTTATTTTCTTCGTTTGCAAGGTCACTTGTTAAAGATGTTGATCCAATTAGCGAACCAGATGTAGCTTTATTGAAATGGTTTGATATGGATGAAAAGTTATTTTTCCTTATGGAAGAAAATATTGTTAAAGAGCGTTTGCAACAGGGATTTGTTGAAAATGGCGAAGTTAATGTGAAAATGTTTATCAATTTTTCACTATCCGTACAAAACAGAAGAAAAAGCAGAGCAGGCTATTCGCTTGAAAATCATATTTGCGCACTTTTAGACGCTAATGGTATAGAGTATTCGCATACTCCTGTAACAGAAAACCGCTCAAAGCCTGATTTTCTGTTTCCTAATATTGAATGCTATCGTAATACGGATTTTAAAGCAGAGAATTTGACTATGCTTGGTGCTAAGAGTACGTGTAAGGACAGATGGCGACAGGTGTTGGCTGAGGCTGACAGAATAGATAGGAAACATTTGTTAACTTTAGAAGCAGCAATCAGTACATATCAAACTGATGAAATGCAGGATAAACATCTGCAGCTTGTTGTGCCACAGCAAATACATTGTACTTATACAGAGAATCAGCGCAAATGGCTTTATTCAGTAGCAGATTTTCTTAACGAGATTAAGGAGAAGCAACGGAAAACACCATATGCTGCCATGCTTCGTCTTTGAGGAGTTTATGGTTATGGACGTTCTTACCAAGGAACAACGACATAAGAATATGGTAGCTATTCGCAGTAAAAATACTAAAATTGAGGTATGCCTGCGAAAAGCGTTATGGCATAAGGGGATTCGCTATCGAAAAAATTATAAAGTCCTAAATTGCCACCCGGATATCGTAATCACAAAATATAAAATCGCCATCTTTTGTGATGGCGATTTTTGGCATGGGAAAACATTTGAAAAGTACGATGTTCATACTAATGCAAAATTTTGGCATGAAAAAATTAAGCGCAATGTTGAACGCGATTTAGATAATACGATAACATTGCGTGATAATGGCTGGATAGTGTTACGGTTTTGGGAAACAGACATCAAAAAACATTTGGACGAATGCGTTACTGAAGTTCTGAGGCAAATTGAGTTACGTAAGAATACTACTCCCGGAGGTACACCATGGAAAAACCAATAGTAAAAGACGAAGCCTTTTTGGCACAAAAATCCCAGCCTGCAACCTTTATGGACATTGCAGTAGCGCAGGATTTATTAGATACGCTTGCAGCTCATGCGGACCGCTGCGTGGGCCTGGCAGCAAACATGATCGGCGTGTCCAAATGCGTTATCGCCGTAAATATCGGCCCTACGAATATTGCGATGCTGAACCCGGAGATTATCAAGCGCTCCGGCAAGTATATGACGGAGGAGGGCTGCCTGTCGCTGGAGGGCGAGCGTGCTGCAGTGCGCTACGAAAAAATTACCGTGGCCTATCAGGACATGCAGTTTAAAAAGTGCAAGCAGAGCTTCAGCGGCTTTACGGCGCAGATTATCCAGCATGAGATTGACCATTGCCATGGTATTATAATTTAAGCGCAGTGATTGAGAAGCTTAGAGCCACTTGCTTAATTAAAAAGAATGTTGAAGCTTATCTTAGAAAATATTATCACTGATCCCGAACAGCTTGGCCTGCCTGCAGTGTACGCCGAATCCGACGTGCTGCTTTACAGGCAGTACGGACGCTATGACACGGTTGCCGTGCAGCGCGAGGGCAGGCAATTATTAAAGCGAGCGGAAGCATTGCAGGCGGAGCATGACATCGCTGCATTGCCAAGGCTGGCTAAGCAATATAACAGCTGGAGCAAAAAGCTGCAGCAGCTAAAGTTCAAACGCCTGCTGCATGGCGAGTTTGCTGCGGGCAAGGGGATTACGCTTTATGTGAATGCTATCAGGCAGGAATGTGCTGAGCATGGCTGGGATTACGCAGCCTATTATGATTCCGTGCTGGTGCATGAGCGTGTACATCTGCTGCATTATCAGGCGGTGCTGGCACATTTTGGCGCTGCCGGCGCAGCGGTGCAGAGTGCGGAGTACAAGCAGGCGCAGCGCTATTGGTACGGCCGGCAGACGGAGGCGGCGCAGGCTGCCGTGGTCAAGGAAACGCTGGCGGAGTTTGCCCGCTGGCTGTGGTGCCTGCAGCAGGGGCATTTGGCGCTGGCGCAGGCGCTTTTGCAGACGCCCGAGGAGGCGCGGACGTGCATTCCGTACTATCCTTATGCAGGAGTGCGGGGACTGTGCGCGTTGTATGCAAGGTCGCCGCAGGCTGCAGTGCGGGCGTACAGCGAGCTGTGGCAGCTGTCACTGACGAGCTGGCAGCAGGCGTATGAACGGATAAAGCAGCTGAACGCAGCAAAATCATCTTTGCAAAATCAGGAGCACCCGTCAAACGGGCGGTTTGATGACGGGCTATAAGCCCTTAATAATAGCCAGCACCTCAAGACGCTGGCTTTCACTTTTTTCAAGCCACATTGTACTTATCACCTTCGCCGCTCCTGTTAGGGGCGTTTTGACTACTAGTTACCCTTGAAAGGGGCTTCGTACTCTTTTACACTTAATTTATCCAAAGCTATACTTAAATTGCAATAAGAAGTAGCACACTTTTTACTGGATTTACAAATTGGCAAGCAGTATAAGGTGTACAACTTCACATATTTTCTCAAATTCCTCTGAAAGTCAATTTCCGAAATTTGTTTGTTGGGATGACATTATAATCCGCTTCAGTCGTATCAGAAGATGCTGTCTGCTCGTTCCACCTGAACATTTACATGAAAAATCTCCGTCATTCTACAACAGAACAACGGAGATTTCAAAATAAAATATTTTCTTTTACTCTTTTACAATCCAACTGCCAGTTTTCTTTGAACCAATTCTCTCTAATCGTCCTAATTCAGACAACTCTTTGATCATTCTCTGAACAGTGCTTCTCGACAAAGAGACTCGTTCAATAATTTCTTTTTGCGTAATTGTTGGATCATTGCGCAACATATCAAGGAGCATTTTCTGATTATCATTTAAAGCTTCATTTATTGCCTCATTTAAAGCTTCATTACTTGATGCTTTAAAATTCAGATTTGGAAGCTTTACAGTAAATTCCACTCGATTGGATCGGAAGGTCGGTTCCAAACCCGGTTGATAATTTGCTGCATTTTCGTATGCGGTACGGATTTTACTTAATCCACTGCCTTGACGTTCCATATATCCAAGGCGGGCAAAAATATCTGCAAGGATAGGATTTCTTCTGGTTGAAGGAATATCATCAATATCACGCCCCTGAATCTGTGTTCCATCAGGCATTCCACCCGGAGAATAAATTAAAAGGCGGTCATTAAACATATCCACATGAACTTCACTGCCATTAATCAGATAATCCCTATGAATCAACGCATTGACCAAAGCTTCGAAAACACTTCGCTCGCAATAATCCGGCATTTCAATTCTGGAATCAGGTGTTTTCTTCCAAATGGTTTTCATGTTACGCTTTACAAAACTCATGCCCTCATTCAGAAGAATGATAAGACTGCCACTATACTCGGCACTATCCAAAGCATCAACCTGTCCGCCACTTTTATCTAACCCATTCCATCTTGTGCAGAAAAGACGAGACCAGCGAATGGGTGCATCATCAGCAAGCAAAGCGCCTGCATTGGTAAGGTGTCCATTTGCATCTCGGATACCGAAAGACTCAAAACTTTTCTCCGTCATACTGTTGCCAGTCCAGGATTTATAGCGTTCTCTCAGCTTACTGAAAGAAAAGTCCTCATAATTGTATGGTGACATCACCGAATCATAAGAAGAGTTTCTACCACGCATAACCAAGCGTTTCAGTTCAGTCGCATCAGCAACAACGCTTTCATTACCAATACGAATGTAAGCTTCTGTCACACCATCGCCAGTATAATAGTAAGGTGTTTCTGCACCTGCCGGTACATAAAGCAACAAAAGGTCTTTTTCATCTTCGGCTTTACGAAGCTTCATTATAACTTCTGGAAATGGTGAAATTCTTTCTTTGATTTTCTGGCTAATAAATTCAGAATCGGATTTAATATCTTCCAATCCAACAATTTCTTCACTATCTGTAATACCAAAAATTAAAGTTCCGCCCGCTGTATTCGCAAAGGCACTGACACTTTTAAGCCAACTTTTCACTTTCTTATGTTCAACTGCCTGCTTTTTATCATATTCTGTTGCTTCTCCAAGAAGATCTGTTATCTTCATGCGCAGTCCTCCCTTCGTGTTATATTGGACATTTCCGCAATGTTTGTATTATAACATATGAAATCATGTTTTAATAGAGGTATGCATAATTCATTTCCCATCAAATCCATTCTTTGGCTACATCATAAGGGATAGGGTATTTATTCTGTTCATACATCATGATAGTAGCAGGAACAACATCCATTTTCTCGGCAAGCTGTCTGGTAGTTAATGATTTTCTCTGACGATAATATTTCAAATTATCGCCCGGAAGTTTATTCTTAGGCTTTTCCTCGAATGGCAAAGCTACATGGAGCAAAAGTCTGCCTAGATGGAATTGACACAACGATGTATGATTGAAAATATCATTGCAAAGACAATATGATATTTACATACCCATTTTGAATGTGATAATTCGTTAGTTTTATTTGCTATTAATACGTCATTCCTTTCTTTGCAATAGTGACTTGAACACTTACTATTGTATATCGGAATGACGTATTTTTGTATAACAATCAATGCGCACCCGCATAGCGGATGGTTCTGTGTGAAGCACCATCTCGTTTCTTCGAAAAGAAACTTGATAGTGCTCCACGGGCTAAAGCCACAAAAAAATAACAGCCCAATTCACAAATCATGAGTCTTGGGCTGTTTTCTTATACAATTTTTTAGGCGAAGCCAAGCATTAAGCCGATTTGCCTTACGATAAACGCCACGCACCAGGCCACAACAAGCTCATAGCCCATAAGGCAGAGCGTGCTGGTATCCGAGTTCAGCTCGCGGCGTATGGTAGCCAGCGCTGCGACGCAGGGCGGATAGAGCAGGCAGAACACCAGGAAGGTGTAGGCTGTGAGCGGTGAAAAGAGGCTTGCCAGATCAGGCGCACCGCCGCTGCCGACTGCCAGCACAGAAAGCGTACTGATGACAACCTCTTTAGCGGTAATGCCGCAGATGAGCGAGGTTGTTGCCTGCCAGCTGCCGAAGCCAAGCGGTGCGAAAATAGGCGCTGCCACCTTGCCGATGGAGGCGATAATGCTGTCGGAGGCATCTACCATGTAAAAGCGCACATCAAAGTTTTGCAGGAACCAGACGATGATACTGACGAGGAAGATAACCGTAAAGGCCTTATGCAGAAAATCCTTGGCCTTTTCCCACATATGCATGATGATGTTGCGCGCCGTCGGCAGACGGTAAGCAGGCAGCTCCATGACAAAGGGAACAGGCTTGCCGCGGAATACCAGGCTGTTGAGCAAAAAGCCGGAGAGAACAGCTACGCAGATACCGGTGAGGTAGAGCGAAAGCATGACCAGACCGCCGTTATGCGGGAAGAAGGCGGCGATGAACATACCGTAGATAGGCAGCTTGGCGCTGCAGCTCATGAACGGTGTGAGCATGATGGTCATTTTGCGGTCGCGCTCACTGGCGAGGGTGCGCGAGGCCATGATGGCCGGTACGCTGCAGCCGAAGCCGATAATCATCGGAACGAAGGAGGAACCGGAGAGACCGATTTTACGCAGCATCTTATCCATAACGAAGGCGACACGCGCCATGTAACCACTGTCCTCCAGCATCGAAAGGAAGAAGAACAGGGTGACGATGGTCGGCAGGAAGGAAAGCACGGCACCGACACCGGAGAAGATGCCGTCGATAATCAGCGAATGCATCGGCGGTGCAATATCCAGCACGGTGAGCGTGTTATCAACCGAAGCTGTTACAGCGTCGATGACATCACTGAGGATGTCACTGAGAAAAGCTCCGATAACGTCAAAGGTGAGCCAGAAAACGAGGCCCATGATGATAATAAAAATAGGGATAGCATAAAATTTATGCGTCAGATAAAGATCGATTTTGACGGAGCGCAGCTGTGCTTCCGTATGCTTGGGCTTCTGCACGGTCTGCGCGCAGAGGTCCTCGATATAGGCATAGCGCATATCTGCCAGCGCTGCTTCCTTATCCGTTTTGAGGTTTTGCTCCATTTCGGTAACGAAGTGGCCGATGATATCACATTCGTTTTCCGAAAGCTGCAGCGCCTTGGCGAAGTCGCTGTCGCCCTCGATAAGCTTGGTGGCGGTAAAGCGCAGCGGCAGGTTCTGGCGGCGTGCTTTAGTTTCAATCAAATGGGCGATACTGTGAATAGCGGTATGCACAGGACCGCTGCAGAAATCAAGGCGTTGTGGCAGCTGCTGGTTTTGCGCTACCTCTACGGCGCGGCGCAAAAGCTCGCCTACGCCCTCGCCGGAGTTGGCGGTGATGGGGACAACCGGCACGGTGAGTGAATCCTCCATTGCCTTGATGTCAATACTGCCGCCGCTGCCGGTGAGCTCGTCCATCATATTTAGGGCGATGACCATCGGGATATTCAGCTCGATGAGCTGCAGCGAAAGATAGAGGCTACGTTCGATATTAGTTGCGTCAATAACGTTGATAATTGCGTCCGGCTTATTGTATAACAGCAGGTCACGCGTAACAATTTCTTCCGAGGTGTAGGGAGAAAGCGAGTAGATGCCGGGAAGGTCGATAACGCCTGCGTCCGGTACGGCGAGAATAGTACCTTCCTTTTTCTGGACGGTTACACCGGGAAAATTGCCGACGTGCTGGTTACTGCCGGTGAGATAGTTGAACAGCGTGCTTTTGCCGCAGTTCTGGTTGCCGACGAGGGCGAAATGCAGCTTCATGCTTCGCTCACCTCCGACGTTACAGTGATTTTGGCAGCTTCCTCCGCACGCAGCGTCAGCTCGTAGCCACGCAGAGAGATTTCCAGCGGGTCACCGAGCGGTGCACGCTTGCGTACCATGACGCGGGTGCGGGGCGTGAGCCCCATATCAAGCAGACGGCGACGCAGAATGCTGCCTTCGCCGCCGACCTTGGCAATGATAGCCTCCTGACCTAAGGGAAGCTTATCTAATGTTGTAGTTTCCATGATTTTGACCTTCTTTGAGTGATTTTGCTTAAGCTTTAATTATATATATGAAGCATGAGGCGGTCAAGCAAAACAGGTTTTTTACCGATAAACTTTAATTAAAAAATATACAATGTCGATTTTGTTACAGCTTTACATGACGGTGCCGTTGGTGAGGCGTATTTTTTCTGCCTTGGCTTCGGCCAGCTGTCCCTGATTAATCATACCGTATTTATGCATAGCAGCCAGCACCAGCAGCTGACGTTTTTTGCAGCCCTCGGGGTTTTCCAGCGGATTGAGGCCGGTGGGCGCATAGGGAAGCGAGGCGATGACGGCGGCCTCGGCCAGAGTCAGCGCCGAAGGTGCCTTGCCGAAGTATGTTCTGCTGGCCTGCTTAATGCCGGTGGAGCCTGCGCCGAAGTAGGTGGTGTTCAGATACAGCTCCAGAATTTCGTCCTTGCTGTAATTATCCTCCAGCATGAGCGAGAGCACAGCCTCTTCAATTTTACGCTCCATGCTTTGCTCGTGCGACAGAAAAACGTTTTTGACAAACTGCTGCGTCAGCGTACTGCCGCCCTGCACTACCTCGCCGGCGTTGATGTTGGCCAGTGCGGCACGCAGAATGCCTTCCACGGCAATAGCACCGTGATTATAAAAAGCGTGGTCTTCGATTGCAATCAGTGCCTGCGGGATATCGCGCGACATGGCGTCAAGGCTGGTCCAGTTCGGGTTTTGGCGGATAGGATCGATAACCTCATCCATATTAAAGGCCAGATAGAATTTATGTACGGGCGAGGGCCATTCTTCCTTGGGAGGCAGCAGGCTGGTGAAAAGCGCCATAGCGGCGGATTTTTCGTGCTTGCTGATTTTTTGCTGCTCCTGTTGTACGGGGGTGGTAGGCTGAGCCTTATCCGTAATGTTGTCATAACCCACCATGCCTATAAAAATAAGCAAAGCCATGATAATGATTTTAAACATAAGTACACCTCGTTAGTGATTTTGATATATTTTAAACGTTGACGTGTTTAGTTTTCACATCTATTGTAACAATAAAGTGTAAATTTGGCAAAAAATACTGGTATATTTGCCTTTTAGGTAGTAAAATAAGATTGTAAAATGGATTATTGTCCCTTAATTTTTACAAAAAAATTCACAAAGCGCTTGCAAAATTATACAATTTAGTTGTATAATTATCAAGTACAAAGGAGGATGGATATGAAAGCAAGTGTTATCGGTGCAACAGGTTACGCAGGAGTTGAGCTTCTGCGACTTCTGGACGGACATCCGGAAGCGGAAATTGCCGTGATTACCTCTGAAAGCAGTACGGGAGAGGCGATTGCTTCTATGTATCCGCATTTGTCGGGACGTATTGAAAAGAATCTGCAGTCTATGCAGGAGCTGGATGCTATTGCTGCAGCAAGTGATGTGATTTTTATTGCTTTGCCTCATGGCCATGCTATGAAGATAGGCAAGCAGCTGCGAGGCAGCAAGACAAAGATTATTGACCTCGGCGGCGATTATAGATTTAAGGATTACCATGTGTTTGAACAGTGGTACAAGGTAAAGCATGAGGACCCGGAGGCACAGGCTGTCTACGGACTGACCGAGCTTTTCCGTGATAAGGTGCGCGGGGCGCAGCTGGTGGCAAATCCCGGCTGTTACACAACCTGCAGCATTCTGGCGCTGGTGCCGCTTTTAAAATATAAGCTGATTGAAACTAAGGGCATTGTGATTGATGCCAAAAGCGGTACGACTGGTGCGGGCCGCAGCCTGAAGGCAGGCAGTCTTTACTGCAGCGTCAACGAAAGCTTTAAGGCCTACGGCGTTGCTTCACACCGCCACACGCCGGAAATCGAGCAGATTTACAGCGAGTTTGCCGGTGAGGATGTAGTGATTCAGTTCACTCCGCATCTGCTGCCTGTGGACCGCGGTATTTATGCAACCTGCTACGCACAGCTGAAGCAGGGCGTAACGGATGCACAGATTGAGGAGGCCTATCAGGCAATGTACGGCGATGAATTTTTCATCCGCCTGCGCGGTAAGGGAGTTTGCCCGGAATTGAAGAATATCCGCGGCTCCAACTATGTGGACCTTGGCTGGCAGACCGATAAGCGTACAGGCCGCATTATTGTGATGAATTGTATTGATAATCTTGTTAAGGGTGCTGCGGGACAGGCAGTGCAGAACATGAATGTAATGTTTGGAATTGATGAAACTGCCGGCCTGCGTCAGCTGCCGCTTGTTCCTTAAGCTTGTTATAACTATTATACTATAAAATGGTGCTTAGCGGTGATGCTGCTGCAGAAGAAAAGATGTAAGCACCAAGGAAAGAGGGGAATCTCATGAAGAAATTTGAAGGCTGGGTGACTGCACCGCAGGGCTTCCTTGCTGCCGGCGTCAAGGCCGGTATCAAAGCCAGCGCCAATCATGATGTAGCAGTTATTTTCAGTACCGTGCCTGCTGCCTGCGGTGCGGTATTTACACAAAATAAAATGTGCGCTGCTCCTGTGCTCGTGAGCCGTGAGGTCAACAAGCACGGTTATGCGCAGGCTATTGCCGTAAACAGCGGCTGTGCCAACGCCTGCACGGGCGAGCAGGGCCTGGCGGATGCCAAGAAAATGCAGGCGCATACGGCAGAGCTTTTAGGCATTGCTCCGGAAGCAGTCTTTGTCTGCTCCACCGGTGTTATCGGCCAGTTCCTGCCGATGGACAAGCTGCTGACCGGCATTGCCGATGCTGTCGACAGCTTGGACGAATGCGAGGGCGAAAGCTGCGCTATGGCAATTCAGACTACGGATACCTTTATCAAGCACGCTGCCTATGAAACGGAAATCGGCGGCAAGAAGGTAACCTTTGCCGGTATTGCCAAGGGTGCGGGCATGATTCATCCGAATATGGCAACTATGCTGACATTCATCACTACTGATGTTGCCGTTGCTCCCGATGTGCTGAAGCGCGCGGTGAAAAAGGCTGCCGACAAATCCTTCAACATGGTTGTTGTCGACGGCGATACCAGCACCAACGACAGCATGATTGTGCTTGCTAACGGTCTTGCCGAAAACGAAATCATTCTTTCGGAGGAGCATCCGGATTATCCGGCCTTCTTTGAAGCGCTGGTTGCCTGTGCTACCGACCTTGCAAAAATGATTGCGCATGACGGCGAGGGCGCTACTAAATTCCTCGAGGTAAATGTTACCGGTGCCGCAACCTGGGAGGATGCCAAAACCGCAGCGATGGCGATTGCCAAATCGCCGCTGGTAAAAACAGCCTTCTTCGGTGAGGACCCGAACTGGGGACGCATTGTCTGCGCTGCAGGCTACAGCGGTGCTGCTATGGAGGCAGATAAGGTAAATCTTTCTATCGGCGGTATCCGTCTGGTGGAAAACGGCATGAACTGCAACGTGCCTGCCGAAAAGCTGGCGCCGACTATGGCTGAGCATGATATTTCCATGAGCATCGACCTTGGTGCCGGTGAGGAGAGCGCAACCGTTTGGACTTGTGATTTCAGTTATGAGTATGTGAAGATCAACGGCGAATACCATACTTGATTGGCCGAGCGATAAAGCACCATATACTTCGTCAAGCCTCCTAGACGTACTGTTAGTACGCCGTCGTCGGCTTTCCTCGTCTCTGGTACTTTCTAGCTCGGCCTTGATAGTGAGAGCATAATATTATTATGATGGTTTACATCTAATACCTTCTCTCGCGTCTTTGGAGGGAAGCAAAAGTCATAAATATAAACGTAAAACAAATATAAAAAATGAGGGAGGACATCACCTATGTTAATGAACGAACAACAAGTACATACCTTAATGGAAGCACTGCCGTATCTGAGCAATTTTAAAGATAAAACCATTGTGGTAAAGTACGGCGGCAACGCTATGCTTAACGATGATTTGAAAAACAAGGTGCTGCAGGATATCCTGTTCCTGCAATACGCCGGCATGCGTCCGGTAGTTGTTCACGGCGGCGGTCCGGAAATCAGCCGTCAGCTGGAGCAGGCCGGTAAAAAGAGCGAATTTGTCGGCGGTCTGCGCGTAACTGATGCAGAATCCGCAGCTATTGCCGAAATGGCGCTTGTAGGCAAAATGAACACTGACCTTGTCGGCCGTCTAAACGCTTTGGGCGGCAAGGCTGTCGGCCTCAACGGCAAGGATGCTAACCTGCTGAAGGCTAAAAAATATCTGGCTGATGTTTATGAAAACGGTGAGGTTAACCTGGTAGATATCGGCTTTGTCGGCAGCGTTAAGGAGGTCAACACCGATTTGATTAACTGCCTGCTGGACGGCGGTTATATTCCTGTAATCGCTCCGACCGGTGTTGGTGACGAGGGGGAAACCTATAACATTAATGCAGATGTTGCTGCCGGTGAAATTGCCGGTGCGCTGAAGGCAGAAAAGCTGCTGGTGCTGACTGATGTCCGCGGTATTTATTCCGCATATCCGGATGAAAGCAGCTTCATTTCCACTCTGAGCTTTGAAAAGGCTCATGAGCTTATTCTTAAGGGCAGCATTGACGGCGGTATGATTCCTAAGGTTCGCTCCTGCATTAAGGCTCTTAGCGGCGGTGCCAAGAAAACACATATTATTGACGGCCGTGCCGAGCATTCTATTCTGATGGAGCTTTTCAGCGACAAGGGCGTTGGTACCGAGGTAGTTAAGGAAATCTGACAGCAGGGGCTTGTATGAGGGGGAGATATTCTTGACGATGGATAAAAAAGCAATTATAGAAGAAACAGAAAAATATTATCTGCCTGTATTCGGCAGATATCCGATGGTTATGGAGCTTGGCCAGGGCTGCCGTGTGTGGGACAACGAGGGCAATGAGTATGTGGATGCCTTTGCCGGTATTGCTGTCAACAGCCTTGGCTACAATCATCCGGTGCTGGTGAAGGCTATCAGCGAGCAGGCAAGCAAGCTGATGCATTGCTCCAACCTGTATTATACCGAGATTCAGGCTAAGGCGTTGCGTATGGTGGCCGAGGCTACCGGCATGGACCGCATTTTCTTTGCCAACTGCGGCGCAGAGGGCAATGAGGGTGCTATGAAGCTGGCGCGCAAATACGGCGTGAGCAAGGCACCTACGAAATATAAAATTATTTCTGCGGACGAATCCTTCCACGGACGTACCTTTGATACACTGGCTGCTACCGGCCATGATTATTATCATGTCGGTTACGGTCCGCTGAGCCCCGGACACGTGCTTGTGCCCTACGGCGATATTAAGGCGCTGGAGGCACAGATGGATGATGATGTCTGCGCTGTACTGCTGGAGCCTATCCAGGGTGAGGGCGGCGTACATGTACCGTCTGACGAATATCTGCAGCAGGTGCGTGCGCTGTGCGATAAGCATGATGCGCTGCTGATTTTTGACGAGGTGCAGACCGGTGTTGCGCGTACCGGCAAATGGTTCGCTTATATGCACAGCGGCGTGAAGCCTGATATCCTGACCTTTGCCAAGGGTATCGGCGGCGGCTTCCCGGTTGCAGGCTTTGCTGTGCCGGAGCGTCTGGCGCATGTGTTTAAGCCCGGCGACCACGGCGGCACCTTCGGCGGTAACCCGCTGGCCTGCGCCGCTGTGTACGCAACGCTGACAACTATCAAGTCCGAAGGACTGGTAGACAAGGTTGCGGAGAAGGGTGAATACTTTAAGAATGAGCTGCGTAAGCTGCAGGAAAAATATCCTGACAAGGTTACCGATGTCCGCGGCTGCGGCTTGATGCTTGGCATGGAGGTTGCCGGCGAGGGCAAGCCGATTGTGGAAAGCTGTTTGGCGAACAATGTTATTGTGAACTGCACTGCAGGCAATGTTATCCGCATTGTACCGCCGCTGATTATCAGCAAGGAAGAAATTGATATTGTGGTTGCTGCGCTGGATAAGGCGCTGGCGGCCTGTTAAAAAACGAGAGGGGATAAAAAATGAGTTTAAAAGACAAAGACCTGATTTCTATTCATGACCTTAGCGTAGGCGAGGTCGCAACAATTCTTGATGTAGCGAAAAAATTGAAACGTAAGCAAAAGGCCGGTGAGCCTCACCAATATTTAAAGGGCAAAACTTTGGCTATGCTGTTCTCTAAGGCTTCTACACGTACCAGAACTTCTTTTGAGGTAGGCTTCTGGCAGCTGGGCGGCCATCCGATTTATCTGAGCGATTCCGCTTCCCAGATAGGCCGCGGCGAACCGATTCGCGATACCGCACGTGTACTTTCCCGCTTCGTTGACGGTATTATGATCCGTACCTTCTCTCACGATTCCGTTATTGAGCTGGCTAAATATGCAAGCGTGCCCGTTATCAACGGCCTGACCGATTTGCTGCATCCCTGCCAGGCTCTGACCGATATCTTCACTATTCAGGAGAAGATGAAGGTGCTCAAAGGCCGTAAGCTGGTTTATGTAGGCGACGGCAACAACATGGCACATTCTTTGATGTTTGCCTGCGCCAAGGTTGGCATGAATATGATCTGCGCCAGCCCGAAGGGCTATCAGCCGGATCCGGAAATTCTGCGTCTGGCGCAGGAGGACGCTGCCCAGACAGGCTGCAGCATTACCGTAGAGGAGGATATCTTCAAGGCTGCCAAGGGCGCCGACGTGCTCTATACCGATGTATGGACCAGCATGGGCGAGGAAGCGGAGCGTGAGGTTCGTTTCAAAGCACTGCATAATTATCAGATTAACCAGGCGCTGCTGAACGAAGCACGTCCGGAAGCAATCGTTCTGCACTGCCTGCCCGCACACCGCGGTGAAGAAATTACCGAGGAAGTTCTGGAAGGACCGCAATCTGTTGTATTTGACCAGGCAGAGAACAGACTGCACGTACAAAAGGCTATTATGGCGCTGCTGATGAGCGACGAAGTACTCTAAATCAGGTCTTGAATGTATAAATATAACGGCTGAGCGTATAGTTTATATGCTTAGCCGTTCTTGTATACAGACAAAATTTTCTGAAACAAGCTATATTTTAGGTTTTTTGTTACATCTAGTACACAAAAAGTATTGTATACATGCGCTTAAATACTTGATTTATGCATAAAAAGGGTATATAATACAAGAAGTTTGTAAGTTTATTCACTAATGCATAGCATTATACAGAAATGGGAGGCTATTATAATGAAAAAAGAAGATATTAAGAAAGTAGTTCTGGCTTACTCCGGTGGCCTTGATACATCCGTAATCATCCCCTGGCTGAAAGAGCATTACAACAACTGCGAAGTTATCGCTGCCTGCGCTGACCTTGGCCAAGGTGACGAACTGGAACCTGTTCATGACAAAGCACTGAAAACCGGTGCAAGCAAATGCTACATCATGGACCTGAAAGAAGAATTCATCAGCGACTATGTATGGCCCACCGTTAAGGCCGGCGCTGTATACGAAAAGAAATACCTGCTGGGTACTTCCTTCGCTCGTCCGCTGATTGCTAAAAAATTAGTTGAAATCGCTGAAAAAGAAGGCGCTGATGCTATTGCTCATGGTGCTACCGGCAAAGGCAACGACCAGGTTCGTTTCGAACTGTCCGTAAAGGCTCTGGCTCCGCAACTGGCAATCATCGCTCCGTGGCGTGAGTGGGAACTGCGCAGCCGTGACCAGGAAATCGACTATGCTGCAGCACACAACATTCCTATTCCTGTATCTCATGACCATGACTATTCCATGGACCGCAACATGTGGCATCTGTCCCATGAAGGCAGCGATCTGGAGGATCCGTGGAATGCACCGAAAGATGAATTGTTCATCGTTACCAACATTCCTGAAAAAGCTCCTGATAAACCGGAATATGTTGAACTGGAATACGTTGAAGGCGTGCCTGTAAGCGTTAACGGCGAAAAACTCAGCCCGGCTAAGCTCGTTGAAAAACTGAACGAAATCGGTATCCGCAACGCTGTTGGTATTACCGATATGGTTGAAGACCGTCTGGTTGGCATGAAATCCCGTGGCGTTTATGAAAACCCTGCCGGCGCTATCATCTACTACGGCCACAACGATCTGGAAAACCTTTGCCTGGACCGTGCAACCCAATCCTTCAAGCAACAGGTTTCCATCCGTTATTCCGAGCTGGTTTACGATGGCATGTGGTTCAGCCCGCTGCGTGAGGCTCTGGATGCTTTCGTTAACGAAACTCAAAAAACCGTTACCGGTACTGTTCGCATGAAACTTTATAAAGGCAACATCTACAGTGCAGGCGTTAAATCCCCGTACTCCCTGTACAGCCAGGAATATGTAACCTTCGGCGAAGACGAAGTTTACAACCAGGCAGATGCTACCGGCTTCATCAACCTCTTCGGCCTGCCGCTGAAAGTAAGAGCGCTGATGAAGAAAGGCAACCTGAAATAATGGCTAAGCTTTGGGGCGGTCGTTTCAGTAAGAATACGAACGAATTGGTGGACGCATTTAATGCGTCCATTGATTTTGACAAACGCTTATATCACGAGGATATCCGCGGCAGCATTGCTCATGCCGGTATGCTGGCTAAATGCGGTATCATTCCGGCAGAGGACGGGGAGAAGATCATTGCCGGTCTGAAAGACATCCTGGCTGATATTGAAGCAGGCAACTTCCATTTTGACGTTGCGCTGGAGGACATTCACATGAATGTGGAAGCGCGTCTGACCGAACGTATCGGCAGCGCCGGCGCCCGTCTGCATACCGCACGCAGCCGTAACGACCAGGTTGCACTCGATATGCATATGTATATGAAGCGTGAGGTTGCCGAAATTGCCGAGCTTTTGCTCAAATTTGAGGAAGCTCTTTTAACAGTTGCCAAAAAGCACGAAAAAACTCTGATGCCGGGTTATACCCATCTGCAGCGTGCGCAGCCGATTACCTTTGCTCATCATATGCTGGCATATTTCAATATGCTGCAGCGTGACTTCCGCCGCCTGCTGGGCGTTTGGGAAGGCGCGGACATGATGCCGCTGGGTGCCGGTGCGATTGCAGGCACTACGTTCCCCATCGACCGCTTTATGGTTGCGGAGAAGCTGAACTTCGGCACAGTTTATCCGAACAGCATGGACGCAGTAAGCGACCGTGACTATATCATTGAATTCCTTTCCTTTGCTTCCACCCTCATGATGCACATGAGCCGTCTGAGCGAGGAAATCTGCCTCTGGAGCAGCACCGAATTCGGCTTTGTGGAGCTGGACGATGCTTTTGCCACCGGCTCTTCCATGATGCCGCAGAAGAAGAACCCTGATATTTCCGAGCTGGTACGCGGTAAAACCGGCCGTGTGTATGGTCATCTGATGGCTATGCTGACAACGGCTAAAGGCCTGCCGCTGACCTATAATAAGGACCTGCAGGAGGATAAGGAAGGCTTTTTCGACGCTATCGACACCGTAAAATTCACGCTGGCTGTTTATCGTGATATGATTCTGACGATGACGGTTAATGTGGACAAGATGGCGCAGGCAGTGAGCAAGGATTTCTCCAATGCCACCGACCTGGCAGACTATCTGGTACGCAAGGGACTGCCCTTCCGTCAGGCACATGAGGTTGTCGGCAAATGCGTTGCCTATGCTATTCATCAGGGCAAATTCCTGCCGGAAATTTCTCTGGAGGAATACAAGCAGTTCTCCGACCTCTTCGAGAGCGATTTGCTGGTAGCTCTGAAGCCCGAGCATTGTGTAGAAGCACGTAAATCCTACGGCGGCCCTGCTTTCTCCGAAAACGAGAAGCAGTTTGCTATCGGCGACAAGGTGCTGGCAGTGCAGCAGGCTAAGCTGGAGGAGCTGCAAAGCAAGCTGTAAAAATTTAATAGAGCAAAATTATAGAGGCTGTCACGAAAGTGGCAGCCTCTTTGCTTGTAGTGCAGGGGTTAGCAAAAAAATATTGATAAATTCTGATAGAAAATATAAAATTATACTGAAATTAAATTCAGTGAAACGGAATTCAGTATAAACGGAGGTTACAGGATGTTTGTCGGTAGAGAAGCAGAGTTACAGCAATTAACAGAAGTTTTTGCTCAGCCAGGTAAGCAGGCAGTGATGCTTTGCTAAGCTTATCGACGTGGACTAGGTGGAGAAAACACTGCTGGCGATATTTAATAATTGACATAATCAAACGAGCACTACTTGCAGGGTATGCAGGTAGTGCTCGTTTCGCGTTATAGAAATGTGTAAAATTGGGTTTGATGCTACAGGACACCCCAATTTATCTTATTTGAAGAATATTGCGTAATAGCCGTTGAAGAAGATATACAGGACAATCAGCGGCAGAATGTAGGTTGCATAGAAGCGCATCCATTTCGGGAAGCCTATGCCCTTACCGGTATCAACCTCTTCAATGAATTTGTTCCAGCCCCAGCCGTAGCGGCTAGTGCAGAAGGCCAGGAAGATAAGGCTGCCTAAAGGCAGGATATTGTTGCTGACGAGGAAGTCCTCCAGATCCAGCACGCAGGTACCTTTGCCCAGAGGCTCAAAGCTGCTCCAGATATTGAAGCCGAAAACGCAGGGCAGGGACAGCAGAATCATGCCGATAACAGCAAAGGGGATGAGGCGACGGCGGTCACCGCCGGTCAGCTCGCAGATGCTGGAGATAATCATTTCGAATACGGCAATAACAGTGGACATTGCCGCAAAGAGCATGAAGAGGAAGAAGAGAGTGCCCCAGATGCGACCGCCGTTCATAGCGTTGAAAACGTTGGGCAGGGTGATGAAGAGCAGGTTCGGGCCTGCGTCCGGCTGGATACCGAAGCTGAAGCATGCCGGGAAGATAATCAGACCGGCAACGATTGCTACGAAGGTATCGAGGAACATAATCCACAGCGCTTCGTTGGTGAGCTTTTGCTCCTTGCCGATGTAACTGCCGAAGATGGACAGAGAGCCCATGCCGATGCTCAGCGTGAAGAAGGCCTGGCCCATAGCAGCGAAGATTACCTCGCGTACACCATGCTCGGCAATTTTGCTGAAGTCGGGGTAGAGGTAATACTTGAGACCGGCTTCACTGCCCGGAAGCAGCATGGAGTTGGCGGCAAGCACAACCATCAGCACGATGAGGAAGGCCATCATAATCTTGGTGATGCGTTCAACGCCGTTGCGAACGCCCATGTAGCAGACGCCGAAGCAGAGCATGATGATGATTGCCATGTTACCGGCCATAGTTGCCGGGTCCTGCAGCAGAGTACCGAAAACGCCTTTGATGCCCTGAGCGTCAAGACCGGAAAGGTCACCAACAGCCATTTTATAGAGGAAATAGAGCATCCAGCCGCTGACGGTGGTGTAGAACATCATGAGGATGATGTTGCCGGCAATAGTTACATATTTGAACAGATGCCATTTAGTTCCCTTCGGCTCCAATGTGTCGAAGGATTTGGCCGGACTGCGTCTGCTGGCGCGGCCGACGGCGAATTCTGCTACCATGATGGGCAGGCCCAACAGCAGCAGGAAGCACAGGTAGATGAGCACAAAGGATGCACCGCCATACTGGCCTGTGACGAAAGGAAAGCGCCAGACGTTGCCTAAACCAATGGCACAGCCGGCAGAAATCAGGATAAATCCCAGGCGTGAAGAAAAGCTTTCACGTTCCATAATACATATCGACTCCCTTACTTATACAATAATAGTATATAGTATAAGCTATTATCCTGTTTTTAGCAAGCTAAAGAGAAATAAAAGCAGTTGCAGGCTGCAGTAACGGCGAATTTGATATAGGCCGGGCAGGAATATTAAATATAACAAATCGTTATAACATTTAACTTGACTATCGGCAGTACCTATTTTATAATAGCCTCACACACAGAGATGGGTTTTGTGTGTAGAGGAGAATTAAAATGCAGAAAAAGTATCTTATTATTTTGAGTACTGTCGTTTTATCTTTATGCGGTGCTGCCAGCCTGGTTTACTATGATGCTCTTTTGAGAGCTTAGCTAAATTTAAGCGGCGGCAATTTACATCCGGCAATCGCAGCTGCAGGACATTATCAGAAATATAAAATGTCTGCAGGATTACCCCACCCGGATGCCAAAAATAATTACAAGGCGTAAGCAACGGAGCTTACGTCTTTTTTTCTGCCCGCAAACGCTTGCGGGTGTGTTGCATATAATTATAGAAAGGAATTTTCTTCGCACGGAGTTTGGCAACATGATATAATATAATTAATATAGACTGTCCGTTATTAGCTTGGTGAAAGTAAATATAGTATAGGTTAAAAGAATACGCATTGACACTCTGGTTTGAACGAAGGAGGGATGAAGCAATGCTGTTAGGTATTGATGTAGGCGGAACCTTTACGGATGCCGTGGTGCTGCGGCAGGGCGAGGTAGTGGCGCAGGCCAAGCGCGCGACGACGCATGATGATGTGCTGCAGTGCGTGCTGGCGGCGCTGGATGCGGTGCTGCAGCCGGGAATGGTGCGGGAGCTGGAGCGTGTGGTAATATCCAGCACTATCGTGACCAACGCATTGACCGAGGGCAGTTTGCCGCCGGCGTTTTTGGCAATTATCGCCGGACCGGGCATGAACGTCAAGGGACATCTGCCGGTAACACCGTATTATCTGTCGGGTTATGTGGACCATCGCGGTAAGATTACGGCTAATATCGATTGGAGCAGACATCAGGAGCTGCTGCGGCGCAAGGGCAGCGGCGTGTGTGCGGTGAGCGGCAAGTTTTCGGTGCGTAACCCGCAGCTGGAATATCAGGCGGAGCATGAGCTGAAAAAATGCGGCTACAGCAAGGTGTTTTTGGGCAGCGAGCTGAGCGGTGAGCTGAACTTTGTGCGCCGCAGCAATTCGGCCTATTTTTCCGCGCAGGTGTATGAGCTTTTCACCCGCTTCTGCAGACGCATCGAGCGTGCCTTGGCAGAGCGCGACATCAGCGCTCCGGTGCATATTCTGAAGGCGGACGGCGGTACGCTACCGCTGGAGGCAGCTTTGCAGCAGCCTGTGGAGGCTGTGTTTACCGGTCCTGCTGCTTCCGTACTGGGCATAGAGGCGCTTTGTGCTCCCCAAGTGAACAGCATCTCGCTAGATGTGGGCGGCACTACTACCGACATTGCCTTCTGGGAGAACGGCCTGCCGCTGATGGCGCGCAAGGGTGCGGCGGTGGCCGGTTATCCTACGGCAGTACGCGCCTTTCATATGCGCAGCATCGGCATCGGCGGCGACAGCAGGCTGCATAAGACGGAAAACGGTTATGTTGTTGGCCCCGAGCGCGAAGGTCCCGCTGCCGCTGTCGGCGGCAGTACGGCAACGCTGAGCGATGCGCTGATTACGGCGGGTTATGTGCATTTCGGTGATGAGGCAAGGGCGCAGGCGGCGATTGCCGCTCTGGGCGGCGAGCCGCAGGCGGAAGCACGCAAGATTGTGGCTGCCGCCGTTGAGCAGATTAAAACAACGATTCGGGAAATGCTGGACGAATGGGCCAAGCAGCCCGTATATACGGTTAACGATGTTATCAAGGGCACGGAATTTATTCCGCAGCAGCTGATTGGCGTGGGCGGCGGCGCACCGGGCTTAATCAGGGCGCTGGGTGAATCTATGGCGCTGCCGGTGGATATTCCTGCCGGAGCGATGGTGGCGAACGCTATTGGCGCAGCGGTGGCAAGGCCGACGCTGAGCGCAGGACTGCGCGCGGACACTACCGACGGCTATTACATTATTCCTGAGGGCGGAAAACGCGAAGCCTTGCCGCGACGCTTCAGCAAGCAGGCGGCAGAGGAGCTGCTCGCAAGCTGGCTGCGGGAGCAGACGGCGCAGTGGCAGCTGCCCGACCAGGAAACGGAGCTTATCAGCTACGAGCATTTTCATACAGTACACGGCTATTACGAAACCGGCGATATTTACAGCCTGCGCATGCAGCTGAAGCCGGGAATTCTCTATAAGGTTAGCGGCAGGGAGGTGAGCTTCTGATGGCAAAGAATACCTTGGGATTAGTATTTTTCCCTGCGTTTGACTGGATGATCAGCCCCGGTCACCCCGAACGGCAGGAGCGCTTATTATATACGCGTGACCAGCTGGAGGAGGAGAGTCTGTTCGATTGTGAGGAGATTAAGGAATATCGTCCGCGTCTTGCTGAAATCGAGGATTTGCAGCGTGCGCATGTCGGCGTGCCGTCGATTGCACGTCTGATTACGCCGGCGCATCTGACCTCTGCGGGAGGCTGTTTGGCGGCGGCCGATGCCGTAATGCAGCGGGAGGTGCAGCGTGCCTTTGCACTCGTGCGTCCGCCGGGACACCACGCTATGCGTGTAGTGCACGGAATCCGTGGTTTTTGTACTATTAATATTGAAGCAATAATGGTAGAATATTTACGTAGCAGGTATAATATCCGTAGGATTGCTGTTGTGGATACCGACGTGCATCACGGCGACGGCTCGCAGGATGTGTTCTACCATGATCCCGATACGCTGTATATCTCCTTCCATCAGGACGGGCGCACCTTGTATCCGGGCACAGGCTTTCCTAATGAAGCAGGCAGTCCGGCGGCCTGGGGTACGAACATCAATCTGCCGTTGCTGCCGGGAACAGGCGACGAAGGACTGCACCGTCTGTATGACGGCTTAATCACGCATATTCTGGAGGACTTTCAGCCGGAGCTGATTATCAACAGCGCCGGCCAGGATAACCATTTCAGCGATCCGTTGGCTTCCATGCAGGTGACTGCGCAGGGCTATGCGCGTCTGGCGGATAAGCTGCAGGCGGATATTGCGGTGCTGGAGGGCGGTTATTCGATTGAAAGCGCCCTGCCTTATGTCAACACCGGTATTATTCTGGCGATGGCAGGCATGGATTACAGTAAGGTGGTGGAGCCTGATCTGCGCGGACTGCGCCCGCAGGATGAGCGCTGCAATAAACGCGTAGACCAGCTTATTGCCGAGGTCGGCGATTTGTACTTCAATCGTGAGCGCACGAGTAAGGAATTGCTGAAGAAATGCGGCAATACCTGGCAGCGCAGCAAGCATATCTACTACGATGAGGAGGGTATCCGTGAGGAGCAGGTGGAAAGTGTGCATTATTGCGAACGCAAGGCCTGCCGCGGTTATTTTACCCTGCAGACGGCGGCCGAAGGGACGCGCTTTGGCGACCAGAGCGCTTTCATTACCTGCCTGACGCGCGAAATCTGTCCGCATTGCCGGCAAAAGGCCTACGATGCAGCGCTGGCAGAAAAGAAGCGCGGCCGCTGGCAGTATGTGCTGGTGCAGGATATTGCCACGGGCACAGTAGAAAATCTATAAATAATAAGCATTAGGACGCCGGCAAATAAATATGCGTCCTAAGCTGAGAATCGAGGTTAAATAATGATTAATGAATTGGTTGTAGCTACCCATAATCAGGGCAAGGTGGAAGAGTTTAAGGTTTTAATGAAGGATTTGCCGATTGAAATTAAATATCTGGCAGATTTCGACGCAGTGGAAGCACCGGCGGAAACAGGCCGTACCTTTGCTGCCAATGCCCGCCAAAAGGCTACCTATTATGCAAAGAAGCTGGGCAAGCCCTGTATTGCCGATGACTCCGGCTTAGAGGTGCAGGCACTGGACGGTGCTCCCGGTGTGCGCAGTGCGCGCTATGCCGGCGAAAAGGCCAGCGACGAGGACAACAACAACCTGCTGCTGCACAATATGAAGTTTCAGGTTAAGCGTACCTGCCGCTTCCGCTGTGCGCTGTGTGTAGCACAGCCCGACGGCAAGGTGCTCAATGAGGTAGACGGCATCTGCGACGGCATGCTGCTGCATGAGCCTTTGGGTGAAAACGGCTTCGGCTACGACCCGCTGTTCTGGTCTACAGAGCTGCACAAGGGTATGGCAGAGGCTACCATGCAGGAGAAAAACAAAATCAGCCATCGCGGTAAGGCAATCCGTAAGCTCGTTGCTATCTGGAGCAAAAAGAAATGAGAATAGGCATTACGGGTGATACGCACGGCAGCGCACAGGCGATTCGCCGCATTCTGCAGCAGACACCGCCTATCGAGCTGTGGCTGCATACAGGCGATTATGCGGCCGACGCCAACCGCCTGCATGATGCGACAGGCATCAAAACAGTGCGTGTGCGCGGCAACTGTGATTTATTGGATGACGGCAGTAAATTTGATGAGTACCTGGAAATAGAAGGCTACAAAATCTGGCTGACGCACGGACACAGATATATAGAAAGAAATGTGCAGGCTGATTTGGGCTATTGGGCCAAGCAGCTGGGGCAGGATATCGTGGTGTTCGGGCATACGCATGTGCCGATGGCCGAGTATTATGCGGAAACGCTGCTGGTGAACCCCGGCAGTCCGTCCCGTCCCCGCGGCGGCTCGGAGCCTTGCTTTGCGGTGCTTACACTGCAGGCGGGGCAGACGCCGCAGGTGGAATTCTTCAAGGTCTGATTCCTGGTTCTGAATTTTTTCGTAGCAGGCAAAAATCTTTTGACAATTCCTCGAAATGATGTAGTTTACACAGAAAATATCTTGCAAAACAGGGTAGTTTAATATACAATAAGTGTATACTATTTATCGGACGGAGCTAATGATTTTTTAGACAGCTTACGTCGGGAAATCTTGGGAGGAAAAAAAGATGACAATGACTCTGCGTGAAGAAGCTCTTAAATTACATATGGACAATAACGGCAAAATTGCTGTAGTAAGCAAGGTGCCTATTGCAACCCGTCATGATCTGGCTATTGCCTATACCCCGGGTGTAGCTGAACCCTGTAAGGATATCAAAGAGGACAAAAACCTCTCCTTCGAATATACCTGCCGCGGCAACATGGTTGCTATTATTACCGACGGTACCCGTGTACTCGGCTTGGGCGACATCGGCCCCGAAGCTGCTATGCCGGTAATGGAAGGCAAGGCTGCATTGTTCAAAACCTTCGGTGATGTTGACGCTGTGCCTGTTTGCCTCGATACCAAGGATCCGGACGAATTCATCCGCACCGTTAAGCTGCTGCAGCCTAACTATGCAGGCGTAAACCTGGAGGATATTTCCTCTCCCAAATGCTATGAAATCGAAGATAAGCTGAAGGAAATCTGCGATATTCCTGTATTCCACGATGACCAGCATGGTACCGCTATTGCCTGCCTGTCTGCTGTACTGGGTGCACTGCGCTTTGTTAAAAAAGACATTGCTACCGCTAAATTCGTTGTCAACGGCTGCGGTGCTGCCGGCAGTGCTATCGGCCGTCTGCTGGTAAACATGGGTGCACAGAATGTAATCATGGTTGACCGCTTTGGCGCTCTGTATGAAGGCATTGACGCTAAGTTGGACCGCATCCAAAGCTACTTGGCTACCGTAACCAATAAAGAGCATAAGCAGGGTACTCTTGCTGATGTTGCCAAGGGCGCGGACGTTATGATCGGTGCTTCCGCTCCGAACGTATTCACCAAAGAAATTATGCAGAGCATGGCTGATAAGGCTATTGTTTTTGCTCTGGCTAACCCTGTTCCGGAAACCAGCTATGATGCTGCTAAGGAAGCAGGCGTTGCAGTTGCGGGCACCGGCCGCAGCGACAGACCGAACCAGGTTAACAACGTAACCGTATTCCCGGGCGTATTCCGCGGAGCTATTGATGTACGCGCACGCGCTATCACTGAGGAGATGAAGGTTGCCGCTGTTTATGCTATTGCCGACCTGATTGACGAAAAAGACCTGCGTGAGGACTATGTAGTACCTGACGCTTTTGACCCGCGTGTTGCTCCTGCGGTTGCTGCCGCTGTAGCTAAGGTTGCTATTGAAAAGGGCCTGGCACGCAAAATTGTAGATCCTGAGGTTGTAAGAGCTAATACTGCTAAACGCATCGGCCGTTAAGCCGCAGTATTCAAAATATTATTCTCACAATGACAATGTGAGCTTAGGAGGATGAAAACATGAGAGAAATAAAGGTTAGTGAAGTCACTGATGTTATTGCCAAGCTGTGCATGGATTCCTGCTACTATCTCCCGCAGGAGATGATGGACAAAATCAGAAATGCCGCTGTTGAAGAAGAATCTCCTTTGGGCAGGGAAATCCTTGCTACCTTGATTGAGAACTTCGAGCTGGCTAAGAAAAAAGCTGTTCCGCTGTGTCAGGATACCGGTCTGACCGTTGTATTTCTGGAAATCGGCCAGGAAGTGCATTTCGTTGACGGCGATTTGTATACTGCCATTCATGCAGGCGTAGCAAAGGGCTACACTGAAGGCTATCTGCGTAAATCCTCTGTAGGCGACCCGGTATTTGATCGTAAAAATTCCGGTGATAATACTCCGGCAATCATCCACACCAAGATTGTTCCCGGTGAAAAGGTTAAAATTATCGTTTGCCCCAAAGGCTGCGGCAGCGAAAACATGGGCGCTTTGAAGATGTTGAAGCCGGCAGACGGCGTTGAAGGCATCAAAAAATTTGTTGTTGATACCGTGCGTGCAGCAGGCCCGAACCCCTGCCCGCCGATTACCGTCGGCGTAGGCATCGGCGGCAACATGGAGCGTGCCGCTATTTTGGCTAAATACGCGCTGACCCGTACCGTAGGCGAGCACAACAAGGATGAGCGCTATGCGGCACTGGAGGACGAGCTGCTGGAGCTGGTAAACAAGACCGGCGTCGGTCCTTCCGGCTTAGGCGGCAGCACTACCGCTCTGGCTGTAAATGTTGAATTTACCCATACCCATATCGGCGGTATGCCCTGCGCTGTAAACCTGAACTGCCACCAGGCACGCAAGGCTGAAGCAGAAATTTAAAGGAGGCGCCTGAAGATGAGTGAAGAAGCTGTAATCAAATATATCAATGCTCCGCTGACCGAAGAAACTGTCAAAGACCTGCATGCAGGCGACGTTGTACGCATCAGCGGTTATATCTACACTGCACGCGACGCTGCTCACAAGCGTTTGTATGAAGCGCTGGAGCGCGGCGAAAAGCTGCCTTTGGACCTGACCAATAATGTTATTTATTACGTTGGTCCTACTCCTGCCAAACCGGGCGAGGTTGTTGGCAGTGCCGGCCCCACCACCAGCGGCCGTATGGACAAATACACTCCGACCATGATCGAGCAGGGCATGCGCGGCATGATCGGCAAAGGTCTGCGCAGCCAGGAGGTTATTGATGCCTGCGCTAAGCATGGTGCTGTTTATTTCGTTGCTGTAGGCGGTGCTGCTGCGGTAATCACCCAATCCATCAAGAGCGAAACCATGATTGCTTACGAAGACCTTGGACCGGAGGCTATCCGCAAATACGAGGTTAAGGATTTCCCGGCTATCGTCTGCATCGACAGCGAGGGTAATGACTTCTATAAAGTTGGTATTGCCAAGTATAAAAAAGAGTAACATTGTTAACAGATTAAGGGCAGGATTTTCTGCCCTTAATTTTTTTTGCGATTAATGTTGACAAAGACACTAGGATAATATATTATTACTCACATCTTAATAACACGCTCTTATCAAGAGTGGCGGAGGGAACAGGCCCGATGATGCCCGGCAACCAGACGAAGGTTATGGTGCTACATCCTGCAAGTGTAATCTTGAAAGATGAGAGGAAGACCGGCTCCTTCCTCAGAAGGAGTTTTTTTCTTAGGTGGATGTTTTGCAAGACGTGTTGGATAAAGAAAGGATGTAAAAAAGATGAAAAAATTATTAGTTGCATTACTGGCATTAGTGAGCCTGGCAGTTGTTGCTGCAGGCTGCGGCGGCGGAGACAAAAAGGCAGACAACGGTGCCGACAAAAAGGTTACCTTGAAGGTTGGTGCTACCGCTGTACCGCATGCTGAAATCCTGAACCAGATTAAAGGCACCCTGGCTAAAGAGGGCGTAGACCTGCAGATTATCGAATTCAGCGATTATGTTAAACCGAACCTGGCTTTGAACGATAAGGAGCTGGATGCCAACTTCTTCCAGCATGAGCCTTATCTGGATACCTTCGTTTCCGAGCGCAAGATGAATCTTGTATCCGCAGGCAAGGTGCATATCGAGCCGATGGGCATTTATTCCAAGAAAATCAAATCTCTGAATGATATCCCCGAAGGTGCTAAAATCGCTATTCCTAACGACCCGTCCAACGGCGGCCGTGCGCTGGCTCTGCTGCAAAGCGCTAAGCTGCTGAAGCTGAAGGATGGCGTTGGCGTTAAGGCTACCGTAGGCGATATCGTTGGCAACGACAAGAAGCTGAAGATTGTGGAAATCGAAGCTGCTCTGCTGCCGCGTTCCATGGATGATACCGATTTGTCTGTTATCAACTCCAACTTCGCTATGGAAGCTAAGCTGAACCCGGTGAAGGATTCTCTGTTCACCGAGCCGAAGGAATCTCCGTATGCTAACATCGTAGCTGTCCGCAAGGGCGACGAAAACCGTCCGGAAATCCAGAAGCTGATGAATGCTCTGCGTTCTCCCGAAGTTAAAAAGTTCATTGACGAAAAATACAAAGGCGCTGTTGTTGCAGCGTTCTAAGCAAAGCAAAACTGCTGTCGCATGTCAAAGTGCGACAGCTTTTTTATATAGCAAAATTTTGTTGCCGATGCAGGTGTAATAATGATACAATTATAAAAAAAGACGGGATGCGTGTAGAACGGTTTACTGCTGCGGAAAGGGGGAGCTTAGCATATGACGGAAGCTTTAAAACTGCCTGTGGGAATAGAAGATTTTGCGGAAATTCGTCAGGCGGGCTTTTATTATGTTGATAAAACAAAATTCATTGAACAGCTGCTAGACGGCTGGGGCAAGGTTAATTTGTTTACAAGACCGCGGCGCTTCGGCAAGACGCTGAATATGAGTATGCTGCGTTATTTCTTTGAGATAGGAGCAGATGCTTCGTTGTTTGACGGCCTGCAGATTGCAAAAAACAAGAAGCTGTACGAGGAGTATCAGGGAAAATATCCGGTAATTTTTCTTTCCTTTAAGAATGTAGAAGGACTTAACTTTGCCGATGCGCAGTATCGTTTGGCTGAGCTGATTGCCGGAGAAGCGGAGCGCTTTGCTTTTTTAGCGCAGAGCGATAAGCTGACGGAAAATGAGCGAAGCTTATATTGCGGACTGACGGCGGTGCGCGAGGGACGTTATGCGCTGGCAGATGAAGTTCTTGTTTCTGCCTTGCAGCTTTTATCGAGGCTTTTATCTAAGCATTACGGACAAAAAACGATTATTCTGCTTGATGAGTACGATGTGCCTTTGGATAAGGCCTTTCAGAATGGCTATTATAAGGAAATGGTGCCACTTATCCGCGGTATGCTCGGCCAGGCCTTAAAGACTAACGAGTTTCTGCAGTTTGCTGTGTTGACGGGCTGTCTGCGTGTTTCTAAAGAAAGCATTTTTACTGGCCTGAATAATTTTAAGGTGCTTTCGATTACCGATAACCGTTTTGATGAGCAGTTTGGCTTTACGGATGCTGAGGTGGAGCCGCTTTTGGCGGCTTATAATCTGGCAGACCATCTTGAGGAAACCAAGGCGTGGTATGACGGCTACCGCTTTGGTGATGCTGATGTTTATTGTCCGTGGGATGTTATCAACCATGTTGATGTGCTGCGCAGCAATCCGTCGGCAAAACCACAGGCTTATTGGATAAATACCAGTGGCAATGCTTTGGTGAAGCTCTTCATAGAGATGGCCGATAAATCGACGCGTGATGAACTGGAGCGTCTGGTTGCAGGCGAGGCTATAGAAAAGCATATCCGTCTGGAGCTGACCTATGATGAAATAGACAGCAGCATAGATAATCTTTGGAGCGTGCTTTTTACCACCGGTTATCTTACGCAGAAGGGCGTGACAGAGGATGGCGCGTTTAAGCTGGTGATTCCCAATCAGGAGATTCGCGAGGTGTACAAGCTGCAGATTCAGGAATGGTTTAAAAAGAAGGTTTTTGCCGACACTGAGCAGCTGCAGAGCTTTTGGCAGGCTTTCGCTATGGGTGACAGCGAGACGGTAGAGCTGTTTTTGAACAGGATTCTCAGCAATTCCATCAGCGTTTTTGATGCTAAGGGCAGGGATGAGGAAAGAGAAAATTCCTATCATATGCTTTTGGTAGGCCTGTTGGCAGGCAAGGCAGACTGGCTGGTGCGCTCTAATGTGGAAGCGGGCGAGGGCTTTGCGGATATTATTGTTGAAACAGATGATTTGGATGCCGGCGTAATCGTAGAGCTGAAGTATGCGCAGACGATGACGGCTATGGAGAAGAGCTGTGCGAAGGCGCTGGCGCAGATTCGCGCAAAACGCTACGCAGAGTATCTGCATAATAATGGCAGAGAAAAAGTTTTGCTTTACGGCATAGCCTTCTGCAAGAAAAGGTGCAGAGTTGTGGCGGAGAAGTTGTAGAAGGTTTGCAGGCTCGTGGCTTTACCAGAAGGTAAGGCTGTGGGCCTGCTTTTTATTTTTTGACGCATCCGCCTGCAAAATATGCTATACTTAAAGAAAAACTAATCTTAAAATCGTGAGGTAGAATATGCGTAAATATGCAAAATTTTTCGTAACCCCGAAGGGAGAGCGCGCTGCACGCGGCGGTCATCCCTGGGTGTTTGGTGAAGAGGTAACTAAAATTGAAGGCGAGTATGCCAACGGTGATCTGGTGGATGTAGTAACGTCCAAGGGCAAGTATTTGGGCACCGGTTTTGTGAACGACCATTCCAAAATCCGTGTGCGCATTATTTCCACCAATACTAATGACAAGTTTGACGAAGCCTTTTGGGAACGCCGCCTGCGCTATGCGCTGGATTACCGCCTGACGGTTATGGGCGAGCGTGATTTTAACTGCTGCCGTCTGATTTTCGGCGAAGCGGATATGTTCCCCGGCCTGACCGTAGACCGCTACAATGATCTGCTGGTAACGCAAACCCTGTCCCTGGGTATTGAAATGCGCAAGCAGATGCTGTTTGAGCTGCTGATTAAAATTCTGCGCGAGATGGGACAGGAAATCCGTGGTCTGTACGAGCGCAACGACGTAAGAATCCGCCTGCTGGAGGGCATGGAGGAGGGCAAGCACTGGTTTACTACCGATTTGTGCCCCGAACCCGGCGCTGTGACTACCGAGATTGTCGAAAACGGCATCGAATATACGGTTGATGTAGAAAACGGCCAGAAGACAGGCTTCTTCCTCGACCAGAAGTATAACCGTCAGGCGATTGCCAAGATTGCCAAGGGCAAGCATGTGCTGGACTGCTTTACCCACACCGGTTCCTTTGCGCTGAACGCTGCCAAGGGCGGCGCTGCGAGCGTTACCGCGGTTGATATCAGTGCGGAGGCAGTGCAGATGGCGGAGCATAACGCAGCGATTAACGATTGCTCCGATGTTATGCACGGCCTGCAGGCCAATGTTTTTGATTTGTTGAGCGATTTGTTCAACAAGCATTCGCATGAATATGACTTTATTATTCTGGACCCGCCGGCGTTCACCAAATCCGGCAGCACGGTGAAGAATGCGATTCGCGGCTATAAGGAAATCAACCTGAAGGCGATGAAGCTGCTGCCGCGCGGCGGTTATCTGGCAACCTGCTCCTGCTCACACTTCATGAAGGAGGAGCTGTTCGTGAAGATGCTGCAGGACGCTGCACATGACGCCAACGTTTCTCTGCGTCAGATTGAAGCGCGCCAGCAATCTCCGGACCATCCGATTCTGTGGCAGGTGCCGGAAACAAATTATCTCAAATTCTATATCTTCCAGGTAGTATAAAAACTCAGTCTAAAAATATGCTGCTGTTAAGGGGGCGTTATTGTGCAGGCTTTAGAGGGTATTCGTGTGCTTGATTTGTCGCGTCTGCTGCCGGGACCGTATTGTACAATGCTGTTGGCCGATTTCGGCGCGGATGTTATCAAAATCGAAGAACCGGGACGGGGCGATTATGCCCGCAGCTTTCCGCCGTTTTTAAAGGATTTCGGTTATTGGCATCTGCAGCTGAACCGCAATAAAAAGAGCGTAGTGCTCAACCTGAAGTCAGATGCGGGACGCCGGGCGTTCTTGGAGCTGGTGAAAACCGCCGACGTGGTGGTGGAAAGCTATCGTCCGGGCGTACTGACGAAGCTGGGCATTGACTATGCGGCGGCGAAGGCGGTGAATCCGCGAATTATCTACTGCTCGCTGACTGGTTACGGCAAAAAGGGACCGCTCGCCAAGCAGGCCGACCATGATATCGGTTATGTGAGCCTGGCAGGCATTACCGCTATGAGCGGTGAGGCGCAGGGCAAGCCAGCGATTCCGGGTGTGCTGATGGCGGATATGAATGCGTCGATGGCGGCGGGCATGAGCATTATGATTGCACTGCGCCATGCACAGATGACGGGCGAGGGACAGGAGATAGATATTTCGCTGTATAATGTGGCGATGACGCTGATGCCCGGTGCTGCCAGCCTGTACTTCGGCAGCGGTTTTGTGGCGGAGCGCGGCAACAACTGGCTGACTGGTGCCAACGCCAACTATAATATTTATGCGACGAAGGAAGGACGCTACCTTGCGGTGGGCTGCTTGGAAAAGAAGTTCTGGAGCAACCTGTGCGCTGTGCTGCAGCGCCCCGATATGACGGACCTGATAGATGATGATGCTAACCATGACTACTTAAAGCAGCAGCTGACGCTGGAGTTTGCTAAGCACACGCTGCCTGAATGGGAGCAGCTGCTGGCGGGCAAGGACACCTGCGTGACGCCGGTGCTGGATTTTGCCGAGGCGGTGGCTGCGGAGCAGACCAAGGCCAACGACATGGTGCTGAACGTAGAGGATGCAGAGCTTGGCAGCTACCGGCAGCTGGGCTTTGCCATGAAGCTGAGCGAAACGCCGGCCGCGCTGAAAAAGCGTGCGCCACGCCTGGGCGAGGATACGCAGCAGGTGCTGTCGCAGGCGATTGCCGATGAAAAGCTGCTGGCGGAAGCATTGCAGACGAAATAATATAAGGCAGATTGGTATGTACTTTCAGTACTAAAAAACCAGTGGAATTTTACCTGACGGTAAACCTCCACTGGTTTTTAGTTTCAGGCTGGGGGCCCAGCTTTTTTGTGCTTTATTAATTAAGATTCTATAAAATTCTTAGAAGGTAAATACCACTTCAGACCACAAAGTAGATTCCTTGTTTTATACTTCATTATTTATTATTCTTCACTCTTCACCTTAATCAGGTTACTGATATACGGTCTTTTCCCATTCAGTACATCGCTATAAAAATTCTGTTTCCAATCAATATAGTCCATACTTTCTTTGAGCTTATTCATCTGCTCCTGCAATGATTGTTGCTTACGCGCCAAAATTTCCTGTCGTACTTTAATACTTGAAGGTCCTTCAAGGCACAGTGCCAAATATTCCTTCATTTCATCAATAGACATACCACATTTTTTCAGGCAATTTAAATCCTTGATCCACTTCACCGTCGCATCATCAAAATAGCGGCGGTTATTTTTATCTCGATGCACATTGGGAATCAAGCCCTCGTTGCAATAAAATTTTAGCGTCTGATAAGTCAAACCCGTTTCACGACACGCTTCCATCATCGTATACATAGCAAAAACCTCCTCAAAAATTTTTTTCAAAAAGTACTTGACCGATTGTTACAATCGGTTGCTATACTTCAATTGTAGCTTGAAAGAAGCACAAAGTCAAAAAACTGACCTAGGTTATATAAGAAAAAATGAAAGTGAGGACTTGATTATGAAAAAGACTATTTTAACTGCTGCAATGATTATGGCTCTTGGTATCACTGGTGTTGCTGGCGCAGCTCCTGCAAAAAATCCTTACGGACTTGTATATAAAGGTGCCATCACGCAAAATATTGCCGGACAGGTAAATATCCATCCTGTTCATTACACGCTGCACGGCGTAAAAATTGCCGCTAACGTTTATACTCCTGCTAATTATGATAAAAACAAAACTTATCCTGCTATCGTTGTTGCCCATCCTAACGGCGGTGTAAAAGAGCAAGTTGCAGGTCTTTATGCGCAAAGCCTGGCTGAAAAAGGTTATATCACCATCGCTGCTGACGCTGCCTTCCAAGGTGCGAGCGGTGGCGAACCGCGCCATCTCGACGTTCCGTATTACCGTACTGAAGATATTCACGGCATGATTGATTTCATCAGTAAATATCCCGGCGTTGATGCTAACCGCATCGGTGCGCTCGGCATCTGCGGCGGTGGAGGTTATACTTTGAACGCCGCCAAATCCGACAAACGTCTGAAAGCAGTTGCCACGCTGAGCATGTTTAACAGCGGACGTGTTCGCCGCAATGGTTATATGGATAATCAGCTCGACACTATCCAGGAACGTCTGGCTGCGGCAGCTAAGGCTCGTGCCGACGAAGTGGCAACAGGCAAAGTAAGCTTCTCCGGCAATGTTGATTTCGACGCGCTGACCGATGAAAGTATTGCCAAGATTCCGACAGACCTTTATCGTGAAGGCATGCAATATTATGGTCGCACCCATCGCCATCCTAACTCCACCTTTGCTTACACCACGGGCAGCCTTATGGAGCTGATGACCTGGGATGCAACAGATAATATCGACCTGATTAACGCTCCGCTGCTCCTCATCGCCGGTGAAAAAGCAGATTCCAGATATATGTCTGAAGATGCTTTCAAAAAAGCAACGGGCACTAATAACAAAGAGTTATATATCATCCCAGGAGCAACCCATATCAAAACCTATTTCGTTCCTGAATATGTAAATAAAGCATTGGACAAATTGGGCGATTTCTATAAAGCAAACATTCAATAATCATTTTTATGCTGGCAGCCTGTTTATCCAAGCAGGCTGTTAAAGCTGTCTTTATATTACGGAGAAAAACTATGAAAAACATGACACAATTAATCAAAAAATGTCTGCCTGTCCTTGCTCTTATCAGCAGCAGTTTCTTTTTTTCCTCCGCACAGGCGCAAGATACGATGACCTTTCAAGAAATATATAAAACTGCTTCCCCGGTTCAGATTCCAAACGAGCCTGAACTATCCCATATCTTAGACAATTTTATCTATACAGATGTACAAAAACACATCAGCTTCACACCGGCGCAACAAGAGCTTTTAACACTCGCTATACTCACTGCGCTGAATACACCGCAGGAAATCCCTGCACACGTACAAGGAGCATTAAAAGCAGGCGCAACGCCCGCACAAATACATGAAGCCATCATGCACACTACGCCCTACGTTGGTTATCCGCGCAGCAAAGCTGCTTTAATGCAAATGCACAAAGCTTTCAAAAAAGCTGGCATAAAAATACCGCTTGCTAAAGCAAGCACTGTTACTGACGCAACCCGTTTCGACAAAGGACTAGAAAAGCAAGTCGAGGTTGCAGGCGAGCGCATCATTACGCGCATCAAGACTGCACCAGCTGACGAAGCGCATATCAACGATTTCCTTGCCGCCAACTGCTTTGGCGATTATTACACACGCGAAGTTCTAAATATGCAGGAGCGTGAACTGCTCACCTTTGCCAGCATCATCGCCATTGGCGGCGCAGACCCGCAGGCACGCGGTCACGTTGCCGCTAACCTCAAAGTTGGTAACACACGCCAGCAGCTTTTAGACGTTATTACCGTTGCCCTGCCTTACATCGGTTATCCCAGAACCTTAAACGCCCTCGCTGCTATCAACAGCGTTGTGCCTGCAAAATAAAATTTTAATGAACAGAAAGAAGGATTTTCACTATGGATTATGTAACTTTAACTAATGGCGTAAAAATGCCGCAACTCGGTTATGGTGTATATCAGGTAACGAAAGAAGAATGCAAGCGCTGCGTGCTCGACGCACTCGACGTAGGCTACCGTGCGATTGATACAGCACAAAGCTATTTCAATGAAGCAGAGGTTGGCGAAGCTATCGCTGAATCTGGTATTGACCGCAAAGAAATCTTTTTGACCACCAAAGTATGGATTGAGCATTACGGTTACGAAAACGCTAAGAAATCTGTATTAAAATCTATGGAAAAGCTCAAAACCGATTACATCGACCTTGTGCTGCTGCACCAACCGTTTGCTGATTACTATGGAGCTTATCGTGCGTTGGAAGATTTATACGAAGAAGGTAAGCTGCGTGCTATCGGCGTGTCTAACTTTTATCCCGACAGACTTGTCGACATCGCTTCTTTTGCCCGCATTAAGCCTATGGTCAACCAGATTGAAACGCATCCGCTGAACCAACAGATTGAAGCACACGAATGGCTCAAAAAATACGGCGTTATCCATGAAGCTTGGGCTCCTTTCGGCGAAGGCCGCGGCAATATGTTCACTAACCCTGTGCTGCAAAAACTTGGCGATAAATACAACAAAACCGTTGCTCAGGTTATCCTGCGTTGGCAGCTGCAGCGCGGCATCGTCGTAATTCCTAAATCTACGCATAAAGAGCGTATGGCGCAAAACCTTGATGTATTTGATTTCACTTTGACTGATGAAGATATGCAAGCCATCGCCGCCCTCGACACCAAGACAAGCTCTTTCTTCTCTCACCAGGACCCTGCTATAGTGGAATGGTTCGTGAAAATGGTGGAAGAACGCAAAGGGAAATAAAACCTTAGCTCACAGCATAGCAGCTGAACTAAATTTTTTGGAGGAAGTAACTATGGGAAAGAATGTATTAATTTTATCAGGCAGCCCACGTAAAGGCGGGAACTCTGACCTTTTATGCGATGAATTTATGCGTGGGGCGCAGGAAAAAGGTAACAATGTTGAAAAAATCAGGATAGCAGCAAAAAAAGTACAACCATGCTCCGCCTGCTACTATTGCCGCGACCATCAGGGCGCATGTGTACACAAGGATGATATGGCAGAAATTTTACAAAAGATAATTGATGCTGACGTACTTGTACTCGCCAGCCCTGTATATTTTTACTCAATCGACGCACAGCTCAAAGCAGTCATCGACCGCACCGTAGCACGATGGCTGGAAGTTAAAAACAAAGAATTTTACTACATCGCAACAATGGCTGATGAAGCTATTTCCTCAGCAGATAGAACTATTAATTGCTTTCGTGGCTATGCCGACTGCGTAGCAGGTGCCATAGAAAAAGGCGTTATTATCGGTAACGGTGTTTATGAACGTGGTACGATTAAGGGACATAAAGCTATGCAACAAGCATATGAAATGGGTAAAAACGTATGAGGATTATCATCATGAAACGCATATTTTTACTTTTAGCTATAGCAATGCTGGCACTGTTAAGCGTCGCCTGCGCCAATGATACAACAAGCAATACAACAAAACAAGCTCCACAAATAGCTGCTAAAACAACCTATACAAATTCTTTAGCAGGCAAAAAAATTCTCGTTGCTTATTTTTCTGCAACGAATCATACTAAACGTGTAGCAGAAGAAATTGCCCAAGCAACAAGAGCAGATATTTACCGCATTGAAGCAGCACAAGGCTATTCTGCTAACCCTTATGATGATAAAGACCGCATCCAAAAGGAAGCTTACGAAAACCTGCGTCCAGAAGTTAAAGCTCCGCTGCCTGCCAGCGAGATGGCGAAATATGATGTTATCTTCGTTGGTTCGCCTATCTGGTGGCACCAACCGGCAATGGTTGTCTGCACGTTTCTTGAAAGTTATGATTTAAGTGGCAAAACTGTTGTGCCTTTCTTTACCTATGGCGCACGCAGTTATCTGAACGAATCCATGCAACGCATTTACAAATCTACGCCTAACTCTGTCCATGTGCCTGCAAGCTTGCCTAAAGATATTGAACCTGACAATATCCAACAGCCGCAAAATGACGATGATGGTATTATTATGCCAGCTGATGTTGGTAATATTGACGCATGGCTCAAAGTCTTGCAGCTTAAATAATCTATTTCAAAGGAAAGGAAGATTCACATGAAAAAACAGCTTTTTTCTCTCGCACTCGCAGCAACCTTAGCTATCAGCGCAACAAGCTTTGCTTCTCCTCTGCACATCGCCAAGCAAGGAATGTTCTCTGCTGGCGGCATAACTATCACTTCACCTGGCACTTTTGATCCCTATAACCAATGGGAAGCAACAGGCAAAGGCCAGACAGCGCACGTTGATCACGCCAACGTCCTCTACCAGATCCCGCAAAAAGCCGATAAAGCTCCAATCATCTTCTTGCATGGTTATGGCCAGTCACGAATGGGCTGGATGACCACGCCCGACGGACGTGAAGGCTGGAGCGATATGTTTTTACGCAATGGTCACAGTGTTTTCCTCGTCGACGAGCCTCGTCGCGGTGAAGCAGGCGCAACCAGCGTGAGCGGTGATATCAGCACGAAAACACTCGAACAGCGTTGGTATACGCAATTCCGCATTGGCAAATGGGAAAACGGCAAATCCGTGCCTAACGAAGGTTCGCAATTCGCTAACAGTGACGAAGCAGTCGACCAATTCTTCCGCCAGATGACTCCCGATACAGGCATGAAGTCCGACATGGGCATTGATTTTGACGGCGAAATGGTGGCAAAAGCACTTGCGGCAACTGTCGACAAGGTTTACAGCATGACAGGCAAAAAGCCCATCGTCTTTACTCACTCCCAAGGCGGACGCGCAGGTTGGCTCACTGCTAAATATACTAAGAACATTGCAGCTATTGTTGCTATTGAGCCTGGTAACGCACCCGCTACTGACAGTGCGGAATATAAATCTATGGCAGAGCAGCAAATACCTGTAGCCTTCTGCTTTGGCGATTATATTCATAACGGTGACCCCAAGCTCGCTGCGACTAAATTTTGGCAGAACAAGCTGCAGGAATGTGAAGCGTTCGCCGCAAACTACAATAATGCAGGTGGTAAGAGCGTAGTCTTTGACCTGCCAAAAGAAGGCATCTACGGCAACGACCACTTTATGTTCCAAAATCTTAACAATGACGTTATTGCCAAGCATATCGAAAAATGGATGCGAAGTTTAAAATAAGCACAAAAATTTAACCCCCTGTTGCACTATCGCTAATGCAACAGGGGGTTGATTATACTATTATGTACTGTATTGGCTCATGCGCCTGTTACTGAAAAACTTTTTGTGAGCTTATTTTTCTACACGGCCGGGATATGCTTTGAGTGCTTCACCCAGAATGTAGATAGCGCGTTCCAAGTCCTCGCTCTTTAATACATAAGCAAGGCGTGCTTCGTTGATGCCGCTGCCGGGGGTGTGGTAGAAGCCGTTGCCGGGAGCAAACATAACGGTTTCGCCGTCGATAGCGAAGTTTTCCAGAGTCCAGATAGCAAATTTTTCTGCATCGTCAACAGGCATGTTAACCATGATGTAGAAAGCGCCCTTCGGGTTGGATGCCTTCACGCCGGGGAGCTTCTTCAAAGCTGCAACGATGGTGTCGCGGCGTTTTTTGTATTCCTTGTTAACTTCTTCCAGATAGCTTGCCGGAGTGGTGTACAAAGCTGCTGCACCGACCTGCTCCAGAATCGGGCTGCACAGACGAGCCTGGCAGCATTTGATAACCTGCTTGCTGAGCTCTTTGTTTTTGCTGATGATGCAGCCGATACGCGCACCGCAAGCGCTGTAGCGCTTGGAAACGGAATCGATGATGATCAGGTTGTCGTCTAGCTCGGGCATGGTGCCAAAGCTGCGATATGCGCCGTCATAAACGAATTCACGGTATACTTCGTCGGCGATTAAAGCCAGGTTATGCTTGCGCACGATGCGGGAAATCATGTCCTGCTCTTCTTCAGTATAAACTACGCCGGTAGGATTGCCGGGGTTGGTGAGCAGAATAGCTTTGGTTTTCGGAGTGATGTGCTTTTCAATTTCTTCTTCGCTGGGCAGGTGGTAACCGTTTTCTACGCTGGTAGGTACAGCGTTGATTTTAGCGCCGAACTCCTTGCAGAAGGTGGTGTAGTTAGCGTAGAAGGGTTCGAAAACCATGATTTCGTCGCCGGGGTCGCACAGAGCCATAACTGCGAAAATCAGGGCTTCGCTGCCGCCGTTAGTAACGAAAATATCTTCAATAGCATAATCCATGCCTTTTTCTGCATAATATTTCTGTACAGACTTTAAGAGGAACATTTCGCCCTTGGAATTGCTGTAGGCGATTACCGGTGCCTGAAATTCACGCACACTGTCCATGAATTGTGCCGGAGTGGCAATGTCAGGCTGGCCGATGTTCAGATGATAAACCTTTTTGCCTGCAGCCTTGGCTGCGTCAGCATACGGGGACAGCTTTCTGATAGGAGATGCTGTCAGGCTTTGAATACGTTGAGAAAGTATCATGAAAAAAACTCCTTGCTGTTATAGTTTGTTTTGGGGCAGATGTAACTGCTTTGTTTATTATAGCACAGATTTTGCCGAGATTGTATATAGTAAAATATTAATACTGTATACATTTGACTTTTTGACGCAAGCACTTTTACTGCCAGAAGTATGTGAAGAGCGCTGGTATCGGTACACTGAGCTCCCTGATGCTGCCGTACACTATTACGTTACTCGTCACCCTGACTATTATGCTGTATGCTTTCTGGTTTATGGATATTCCGTTGGGCTTACAGGCTGACTATGTTTACCCGCGTAGGGTTATGTAATACCTTAGCGATGAACGACAAGAGCGCATTTGCTTTAGAAAGTTTCAATGTAATATTATTTCAGAGATGATATAATAAAGAGAGCCTCTCCTCGGGGAGAGGTGCCGAGCTTGTCGAGGCGGAGAGTGGTGACATCATGCAAGCTCTTCTCTTGTCCTATAGCTAATTCACCTTGCCTCACCTCTAAGGGGAGGTGTCTGCTAGCATAGCTAGCAGACGGAAGGGTGTTATATGTATTTATGAAAGAAGGTCTTTGAAAATGTCTTTGCAAGAACGTTTGACTGAACGCTTTTTACGTTACGCTGCCGTACCATCCCAAAGTAAGGAGGGCTGTGCTGTTGTTCCCAGTACTTCCGGCCAATGGGATATGGCTAAGCTGCTGAAGGAGGATTTGGCTGAGCTTGGTCTGGTGGATCTGGAAATCAGCGAATTCTGCGTGCTGACCGGTCGTCTGCCGGCTAACCTGCCTGCAGGCCACGCTCCCGTGCCGAATGTAGGCTGGGTTGCGCATATGGATACCGTTGACGTAAACCTTTCTCCCGAGGTACATCCGCAGATTGTGAAAAACTATCAGGGAGGCGATGTACTGCTGAACGCTGAAAAGCAAATCTACATTAAGGTAAGCGAGCATCCCGAGCTGAACAAATATATCGGCAGCGACCTTATCACCACCGACGGTACCTCCGTACTGGGCGCAGATAACAAGGCTGCCGTTGCTAACCTGATGGTTGCACTGGAAACTATTATCAAGGAAAACCGTCCGCACGGCGAAATTTATGTAGCCTTTGTTCCGGATGAAGAGGTTGGCCTTTGCGGTTCCAAGAAGATGGATTTCAGCAAGTTCCCGGTTGAATTTGCTTATACCATTGACTGCTGCGAGCTGGGCGAGGTTGTATACCAAACCTTTAATGCAGGCAGTGCACACATCAAAATCAAGGGCGTAACCGCACATCCGATGTCCGCTAAGAACACTTTGGTTAACCCGGCGCTAGTTGCCGTAGATATAGTCAACTGCTTCGACAGAATGCAGACTCCGGAGCACACCGAGGGCACCGAAGGCTTTATCTGGGTGCAGGCTATTAAATCCAACGCTGCGGAAGCAACTCTGGATATTAAAATCCGCGATCATAACAAAAAGATGTATGAAGCACGCAAGGAGTTCATCCGTCATGCTGTGGAATATGTACAGGCCAAGAATCCGAAGGCCGGCATTGAGCTGAACATCACCGACGTATACGGCAACATTGCCGATGCTCTGACTGATGATAACAGAAAATGCGTTGAGTACATTTTCGAGGCGATGAAGGAGCTGGATATCGAGCCGAAGGATATCGCTATGCGCGGCGGCACCGACGGTTCCTATATTTCCACCAAGGGCATCCCGACGCCGAACTATTTCACCGGCGCGCTCAACTTCCACTCCAACTGCGAGTTTATGCCGATGGCTGCAGTGGAAAAATCCTGCCTGATGACTTTGAAGCTGGTTGAGCTGATTACCAAATAAAAAATGCTTGACAAATGCGTCGCTTTCCTGTAAAATCTTACTTGTTTCCGACGCAAATACGTACGAAGCCTTTTGGGGGCGTAGCTCAGCTGGGAGAGCACCTGCCTTGCAAGCAGGGGGTCAGGAGTTCGATTCTCCTC
>ENA-ORMX01000065-ORMX01000065.1-human-gut-metagenome-genome-assembly--contig:-NODE-65-length-72557-cov-5.926195_pt1 | contig 72557 bp, 62 predicted proteins | sample MGYA00242108_ERZ509007 | MGnify/ENA primary metagenome ERZ509007 (study PRJEB26280, sample SAMEA2338745) | human gut metagenome | biome: human gut; feature: human-associated habitat; material: faeces...
AGAAGATGCAGAGCCACCACCGCCACACGACTCAGACATGGAACATAATCGAAAAAAATCCCCAAAAAGGAGTGAGTTTCTCAGATTTTATTTGTAGTTTTGCCATGTCATTCAGAATTTTGTTTGTTTTTATTTTGCAACACTAAGATAAGTGAAATTTCTGACATGGCAAAATCCTGAGCAACTTTTTGTTGCTCAGGTGCTTATAAAAAAGATTAAATTATAGTGTTGCGGAAATTAGAGTAAAGTAGAAATAATAAGCCCTTATGGAAAACGTATTTAGAGATTATGGTAGATTTGAAAACGATTCCAACAATCGAATCGTCTGTTTTAATGTAACACGCACTTATTTACTGCGTGAAAGACCCAGTTTATACGATTGTGTAAGAAGGTATTGGAGATTGAATGGGGAACGAGCTAAAAAGGCAGAATACGTTTTTGCCATTTGTTCTGGTTACATCGTAGGGGTTTTTAAGCCAACCCATTGGTTTCTTACAGATTCAAATGAATATGTAGGTCGATGGGAATTTGAAGGTGTAGAGATTTCGGACTCTCCGTATTTACATATGGATATTTCTCAACTTGTAGGAAAAAGACAAAATCCAGTATCATACATTAATATGTAATCATCATGAGAAAAGAACAATTACTTAACATATACGAAGATAATGGGTTATATGGAGCAAAAGACCAAAATGGACAGATTGTTATTACCGCACAATATACGGAAATGTATCAATTTAGTTGTGGACTTTCATTGGTTAGAAATAGTCAATATCAGTATGCTTACATTGACTACGATAATAATATTGTTATTCCATTTGGTGTATATTCTTGGTGCGAACCTAGGTTCGTTTGTGGCTATGCCAGAGTGTTAAAAGATAAATGGGGTATCATAAATACAAGAGGAGATTTAATTATCCCATTAAAATACGATAAAATATGGGCTTTAAACGAAGAACACTTATGTTCCATAAAAGCATATGATGGTACACAAGAAACAAGCATCAACCTGTTAAAGCTAACATCAAACAACATGCTATTAGACGGACTTACCTATATAGCAACATATTCAGTAAACGATTTTAAAGAGCTGTCTAATTGCAGTCATGTATACATTAAAAAAGATATAGAAACCAACCAATTATTTTTCACTTATGGAACAAATATTGGTGCTGTAGCTATAAATTCTATTCCAAAAGAACCAATGTTTTCAATTGTCAGCAATAGCAACGGAAAGATATTTGTTTTACTCACAGAAAAATGCGATGTAGGAAAGACCTCATTTCCACCTTCATCTATAGAAATAAATGATGACAGTAATAAAAAAGGAAAGAAACTGGCTTCAAATTATCATAAAACTTCATTTTGGGATTATGAAAACGAGAAAATGAATGATTACGATAATTGGAGTGACCCTTTTGGTGACGAGAGAGCGTTTTATGACGGTTGGTCTAGAGAGGACGTAGAATCAGGTTTGGCTGATGCCTATGAATAAATAAAAAATACTCGACAACGTAGAACGCCCTACCACCTTACCACATTGCACAACACTTTTTTACCTAAATATGTTTAAAACGTTTTGTGGGGTAGGGGGCTTGCATTATCTTTGTAGAAGATAAGCTGCATCTCGGCATAATATTCAAGCAAGCTTGATATTCTGCTCTCGATTTGCATTATCTTTGTAATTGAAACAATGTAAGCAACGTATGAAACTACACACAATAACAACGATAGGCCGAGTGGTGGTGCTGCTGGCGATAATGGCTTGGCACATGCCCATGAGCGCCCAAAACGAGGGCGACAAGAATATTAACAATCGTGCCCTTTTGCCCAAAGATATGGTGACGATGCACAGTGGTGCCACGTTAGGCACCGCCCGACAGTTGGCGCGCGAAAAGGCCGCTGAACGCGAGGCCGAGGCCCCCATGCCCGAAGCCCCCTCTACGATAGCGGGCACCGAAGCCCTACTTTCAGCCACTGACACCCTACATCTGCCCGCCATCAATATGCGTGGTCAGGTGCAGCCCTTTGTTATGTCGCCCCTCTACTGGGGAGGCTGGTATAACTGGAGTCTGCATAGCGGCTTAAACGTATCGTTGGGTGCATCAGTGTTTACCCAGTTTGGCAAGCACGCCAAGGGTGGTGCTGGCTTCACCCAGAGCCTTTCGGCCATGTATGCCGTGCCCCTCACCTCAAAGTTGTCGTTGGCCGTGGGTGGCTACTTCGACAACATCACGTGGCAGCATGCCTCCTGGCGCGAGGCTGGTCTGTCGGCCGTGTTGGGCTATAAGTTTAACGACAAATGGGAGGGCTATGTTTATGGTCAGAAGAGTCTGGTGGGCAACCATCGCTACATGCCCCTCACCGTATACGATGCCGCCAGCCTGGGCGACCGCATAGGTGCTGCCGTGAAGTATAACCTCAACCCCAACGTTAGTTTTCAGCTATCGGTAGAGGGCGCGTGGATGCCTAAGAACCGCCAACCTTTTTTCGACCACCACGACTATCCTGTGCCAGGAGTGTATTAAGTAGGTAATTAAAATAATTTTGATCACCTACTTAAAATAATAATGGGGCTTTGTGAGTGTTGTCTCAAAAAAAACACTACCTTTGTAATATAATCTATTCTATTCACGAAACAATATAAAAGACACGCATGAAGAAAACCGCTTTAACCCTATCTATACTTTGTGCCGCCATGGCTGCTAACGCCAAGGTGAAACTCTATCCGCTGTTTACTGATAACATGGTGCTGCAGCAGCAAACGCAGGCTCCGCTGTGGGGCGAGGCTAAGGCTGGCAAGAAGCTCACCGTAACCACCTCGTGGGACAACCGCAAATATACCACCAAGGTGGGTGCCAATGGCAAATGGCGCGTTGACGTGCAGACCCCCACGGCAGGTGGCCCCTATACCATCACCCTGACCGATGGCAAGCCTGTAACGCTGAGCAATGTGATGATAGGCGAGGTGTGGCTGTGCACGGGTCAGAGCAATATGCAGTTTCCGATGGAAGGCTGGAACATCAAGACCTATCCCGACGAGATAGCCGCCTCGGGGCAGTATGAAAACATACGCCTCATGCATATTGACAACGCTATTAGCAGCACGCCCGCCAATGGCCTGCCCAAGCAAACCCACACGTGGGAAATGTGTTCGCCCGAAACCGTGAAGCAGTTTTCGGCCACAGGCTATTTCTTTGGCAAGCACCTGAACCAGCAGCGCAATGTGCCCGTGGGATTGATTATGACTTGCTGGGGTGGCACCGATATAGAAACCTGGATAAGCGGCGAGACGCTGAAGACGTTGCCCGACTTCCGCCCCACGGTAGAAGAAATAGCCAACGACAAACTGTCGGCTGCCGAGCACGAAACCAAATATCAGCGCGAGCTGCGCGAGTGGATGAACACTGTGGGCCAGAAAGAAGGCAGTATGCAAGTCGATGGCACCGCCTTGTGGGCACAGCCACAATATGATGTGGCACAGTGGCAAACGCTGGCTCAGCCTCAGAAAATAGACGAGGTGGGGTATGGCAATTTTGATGGCTTTGTATGGTATAGAAAAACCATTGACATACCTGCGGCGTGGGAAGGCAAAGACCTGCGCTTGCAGCTGGCCATGATTGATGATATGGATGTTACCTACTTTAATGGCGTAGAGGTGGGCCACACCGAGCAGTGCCCCGTTAATAGAAACTATACCATACCTGCCTCGCTGGTAAAAGCTGGTAAGGCCGTGCTGGACGTTAAGGTGCTTGACACGGGTGGCGCTGGTGGCTTGCGCGGCAACGCAACCAATATGAGCATAGTTTGTGGCGACGACGTGTTGCCGCTGGGCGGCGAGTGGAAGATGCAGTTGGCTACCAATCTTACCGATGCTGGCAAGGTGCCCTACAACCCAGTAGACAATCCCTACATACCCACCGTGTTATACAATGCCATGATACGTCCGCTGGCACCCTATGCTGTGAAGGGCGCCATCTGGTATCAGGGCGAGAACAACGCTCCGCGCGCCTTCCGCTATCGCCAGTTGCTGCCTATGATGATTGCCGACTGGCGTTCGTTGTGGAAGCAAGATTTTCCTTTCATTATAGCCCAGTTGGCTAATTATATGGAGCGCAAAAATGAGCCTACCGAGTCGGAGTGGGCCGAGCTGCGCGAGGCACAGCTCAACACCCTGCACGTTGACGGCACCGCCCTTGCTGTGCTGATAGATGCTGGTATGGCCGAAGATATTCATCCTATTGATAAAGCTACGGCTGGCAACCGCCTGGGCTTGGCCGCTCGACACCTGGCTTACGGCGAAGATATAGCCTATTCGGGCCCCATCTATGATAACTATACCATTGAGAAGGGGCAGATACGCATCAGCTTCAAGCATACTGACGGCGGTCTGAAAACCAAGGACGGTGGGGTGCTGCGCGGCTTTGCTATTGCTGGTGCCGACCGACAGTTTCATTGGGCCGACGCTCGTATCGAGGATGGCAGCGTGGTGGTATCGGCAGCCGCTGTGCCCATGCCTCTCGCTGTGCGCTATGCTTGGGCCGACAACCCCGACTGCAACCTGTGTAACGGAGCACTGTTGCCCGCCTCGCCCTTCCGCACCGACCAGTGGCCTGGCCTTACCCTTGGCCGTTAACTTGTTTGCTCAAGCTGTCAAGCTGTAAACTCGTCAACTCGTCACTAGTCAACTCGTCAACTAATAAATACTAATAAATATGTATACGTACCTATTATAATAGATAAACTTATGACTTTCTTCGTAACGCACATGTGGCTGCTCTGGACCATCATTGCCATAGTATGCCTGTCGCTTGAATTAACGTCGGGCGACTTCTATGTTACCTGTTTCGCCATTGGCGCTTTGGCCTCGGCTGTGGCAGCGGCATTTGATGCTACGCTATGGGTTCAGGTGTTGTTGTTTGCCGTAGTGTCGGCGGCCTCTATTTTCTTCATTCGCCCTAAGCTCAATGCCTTGTTGCATAGGGGCGGGCATGAACGGCCCAGCAATACCGATGCCATCATTGGGCGTATAGGCACCGTGAGCCAAACGATACCCACGGCTGGCTACGGCCGTGTGAAGCTGGATGGCGACGACTGGAAAGCCATGAGCACCGACTCTGACCCCTTAGAGGTGGGCATGCGTGTGCGCATAGTGGGGCGTGAGAGCGTGATTGTTACTGTTGAGAGTGTAGACTGAATATTTATTACAATACATTAACCCTAAAAAAATACTTTAGCTATGGATCAGATTATTGTTATTGCACTGGTGGCCGTGGTGTTGCTGGCCATCATCTTTGTGAAGAAATCGATTGTCATTATCTCGCAGAGCGAGACAAAGATAATAGAACGCTTGGGCAAATATTATGCTACGCTGAACCCTGGCATAAACGTTATCATACCGTTTATCGACCAGCCCAAACCCATCGTGGCCCTCATACGCGGACGCTACGTCTACACCCACACCATCGACCTTCGTGAGCAGGTGTACGACTTTGATAAGCAGAACGTTATCACGAAAGATAATATACAGATGCAGATTAATGCGCTGCTCTACTTTCAGATTGTTGACCCCTTTAAGGCCGTTTACGAAATAAACAATCTGCCCAACGCTATTGAGAAGCTGACGCAAACCACGCTGCGTAACATTATAGGCGAGATGGAGCTGGACCAGACGCTTACCTCGCGCGATACCATTAACACCAAACTGCGCGCCGTGCTCGACGATGCTACTAACAAGTGGGGCATCAAGGTGAACCGCGTTGAGCTGCAAGACATTATTCCGCCCGCAAGCGTGCTGCAGGCTATGGAGAAACAGATGCAGGCCGAGCGTAACAAGCGTGCCACCATTCTTACCTCTGAGGGAGAAAAGCAGGCCGTCATTCTGCAGTCGGAAGGCGAGAAAACCAGTACCATCAACCGTGCCGAGGCTGCTAAGCAGCAAGAAATTCTGCGTGCCGAGGGCGAGGCTCAGGCGCGTATTCGTAAAGCCGAGGCCGAGGCCATTGCGATAGATAAAATAACGCAGGCTGTGGGGCAGAGCACCAATCCTGCCAACTATCTGTTGGCGCAAAAGTATATACAGATGATGCAGCAGCTGGCCGATGGCGAACAAACCAAAACCGTGTATCTGCCTTACGAGGCTACAAACTTGCTGGGCAGCCTTGGTGGCATAAAAGACTTGTTTAAAAATCAATAACCACACAAACAGCATTAAGTTATGAAAACAACATTGCAAAATATTCTGCCCTCAGCACTCATCGCCCTGGGCATCGTTATTCTTGGATTGTGTGTGAAAAGCGGCATCGACCACTTTACTGATAAAGACCGTAAGGTGGTGGTAAAGGGACTGGCCGAAAAAGAGGTGCCCGCCGATAAGGTAACGTGGCCCATCGTGTCGAAAGAACTGGGCAACGACCTGCCACAGCTGTATCAGCGCATTGCGGTAACACAGGCGCAGATACGACGCTTCTTAAACAATGGTGGCATAAAAGATGCCGAGATTAGTGTGAACGCCCCCGTGGTGATTGATATGAACGCTAACCAATACTCGGATAATAAACGCGACTATCGTTACAACATTACCTCAATTATCACTGTTACGTCGCGCAATGTCGACTTGGTGCGCAAGCTGATTGCACAGCAAGGCGAACTGCTAAAACAGGGCATTGCCATCGTGAGTGGCGAATATGAAAACCGCGTCAGCTACGAGTATGTGTCGTTCAAGGATATGAAACCTAAAATGATGGAAGAGGCTATCGCCAATGCCGAAAGTACCGCACAGCAGTTTGCTAACAGCAGCAAGAGCAAGCTGGGCAAGATTGTTCGTGCTGACCAAGGACAGTTTTCTATCGACGATCGCGATGCTAACACGCCTTATATAAAAAAGGTGCGTGTGGTGTCGACCGTTACCTATGCCTTAAACGATTAAAAACAATAACGAAATGTGCTCGACCTGTGCCTCGGCTTTGGGTACTGGGGCGAGTACACTTTGTCATATAGACATGACAAAGGTATGTAATTGACTGAAAATTTAATACTAACACCATTGAAAAGAGAAAATATTGCTTGTTTTCTTTCGTATGGTCAAATATTTATTCTATCTTTGCAAGAAAGATACCACCTTGGGGTCTTTATCGAAAGACTCAGTAACTGTTGTGTAGCTTTATATGGAACTTAAATTTTATTAAACAATTTATTTATAACAATGAGGGGAAAAATTGACTGTTTCTTACTCTGTGACAACCTTTCGACAAGCGAGGAATTGTTGCAAGTGCTGCAACGAAGCAAAACCGTGCAGCATGTGAATTTGTTGGTGACAGCCGACTTTGCCGCTGAAACGCAGGCACCTGAAGGCTGTTCCCAGATAGTTGTTGATAATGTAGCTTCAACTCAAAGTTTGAAGGCCATTGCAAAGGCCGCCGAGGCCGAATATGTGTTGCTGAGCATTAAGCCCACAAAACTGGAGCTGGGTTACTATGCTTTAGAGCGTATGCTGCGCGTGGCTGCCGACTCGGATGCCGCTATGGTGTATTCAGATCACTTCTCAGTAGCTAATGGCGAAACGACAAAGCATCCCGTTATCGACTATCAGTGGGGTAGCTTGCGTGACGACTTCGACTTTGGACAGCTTGTACTGATCAAAACCGACTTGTTGAAAGAATGGGCCGAAAGCAATCCTGCCGACTATAAGTTTGCGGGCTTCTACGACCTGCGTCTCTTCCTTAGCCGTAAAGGACACCTGTTCCACATTGACGAATTCTTGTACACCGACATCGAGCTCGATACCCGTCTTAGCGGCGCTAAGCAGTTCGACTATGTGAACCCCCGCAACCGCGAGGTACAGGTTGAAATGGAAAAGGCTGCTACCTGTCACCTCGAGGCTATAGGAGCATTGGTAGACACCTCAAAATATGCCGACCCCAACTTTGATGAGCAGCACTTCGAGAACGAGGCTTCTATCGTTATACCTGTGTACAACCGCGTGAAGACCGTGGCTGACGCAGTGAAATCGGCACTCGGACAGAAGGCCGACTTCCCCTTCAACGTTATCGTTGTTGATAACCACTCGACCGACGGAACAACCGAAATATTGAACGAGCTGGAGAAAACCAATCCGCACCTTGTACACCTCATTCCTGAGCGTACCGACCTGGGCATTGGCGGATGCTGGAACGTTGCCGTAAGCGACAGCCGCTGCGGACGCTTCGCCGTGCAGCTTGATAGCGACGACATCTACTCGTCGCCCCAGACGCTCGAAACCATCGTTAAGGCATTCCATGAGCAGAAGGCTGCCATGATTATTGGTAGCTACCGCATCTGCGACTTTGAACTGAACACGCTGCCTCCCGGACTGATTGACCACAAGGAGTGGACCGACCAGAACGGACCTAACAACGCATTGCGCATCAACGGCTTGGGTGCTCCACGTGCCTTCTTTACACCGCTGGTACGCCAAATTCAGTTCCCTAACACCAGCTATGGCGAAGACTATGCACTGGGCTTGATGTTCAGCCGCAAGTATCGCATCGGTCGTATCTACGACGAGCTGTACTGCTGCCGCCGTTGGGGTGGTAACAGCGACGCTTCGCTCAGCATCGAGAAGACCAATGCTAACAACCTGTATAAAGACCGCCTGCGCACCATGGAGGTGATTGCTCGCCAGCAGATGCACCAAGGCAAAGAAGACATCAGCGACGATAGCTCGCTGCAACGTTTTTTTAACCGCCAGCTGGAGACCTGGGATGATACACGGCTCCGCTTCCGCGACTTGCGGAATGTGAAGACTCGTGACCTCTCAGTTGGCGAGAACACAATTAGGCTACAATTCAACCCAGCCCGTATGGTATCGACGGGAGCCAAAATAGACCAAAAGACACTGAAGCAGCGTGCTTGCTTCCTTTGTGCCAAGAACCGTCCGGAACAGCAGATAGAGATTGCCTTGAAAGAGGGCTTCACACTGCTCGTCAACCCGTTCCCCATCTTGCCCACACACTTCACCATTCCTAAGAATGAGCATGTGCCACAAAGCATCAAAGAGAACGTAGGCGAGATTTATAAACTGCTGATCGATTATCCTGAAATTATGGTGTTCTATAACGGACCTAAGTGTGGCGCTTCGGCTCCCGACCATATGCACCTGCAGGCAGGCACCAGTGGCCTTCTGCCCTTGCAAACAGGATGGCAGCGCTTGAGCCGAAACCTGAACGTGGTGGCCGATAATGGCGACGCTGTTATTGCTGAGGTGCGCGGCTTCTTGTGCCCCGTGATGGCAATAACCAGCCAAAGCGCCGAGGCCGGCGTGAAGGCTTTCCGTCAGCTGTATAAGGCTATGCCGCTGCGTGCCGACGAGACCGAGCCTATGATGAATGTGGTGGCCTGGAAACAGGGCAACGAGTTTATCATGGTAGTGATCCCGCGCGAAAAGCACCGCCCCGACTGCTACTTTACAGAAGACGAAAACGAGAAAGTGCTGGTAAGCCCTGGCTCGCTCGATATGTCGGGTATGCTCATCACACCGCGTCCTAACGACTTCGAGGGCCTTACCCCCGAACGTGCCGAGGCTATCATCAAAGAGTGTGGCATCACACAAGAGGTGATGGATGGCATCGTGGCACGATTGAAAGACATCGTGGCCGCCACTGCTACCGAAAAGCTTCCTACCGATGGTCAGGAGCCTTGTGTGTCGGTGGGCATCGTTAGTGGTGAGAAAATTGCCTTCTCGCTGAACAGCCCCTACACCGCCAAAGGCGAGCAGATTGTGGGCGAACAGGTGGTAGAGTTTTCTGAAGGAGGCATCCTTTGGAACGGCACACAGTATCGTGAACTCACCTTCCATCCGTCAACCGAAGATAGCTCGTTCTCGTTGCACGATGTAACCATTGGTGTCAACTTCCACTGGGAGCGTAAAGAAACACAAACCTTCTTGGGCACACTACGACTCGTAGTTGATGCTGATAAGATTTGTGCCATCAACGACCTTCCCGTTGAGAAGTATCTTGAAAGCGTAATCTCAAGCGAGATGAGCGCCACTTCAAGTCTTGAGCTGCTCAAAGCCCACTCAGTTATTTCACGTAGCTGGCTGCTGGCGCAGATGGATAAGCGCAAGAAACTGAAGGAAGGCACCAACAGCTTCTTCTCGTTCATCAAGAAAGACGACGAACTGATAAAGTGGTACGACCGCGAAGATCATACCATCTTTGACGTTTGCGCCGACGATCACTGCCAGCGCTACCAGGGCATCACGAAGGAAACAAGCCCCAACGTGGCCAAGGCTATTGCTGCAACACGTGGTAAGATATTGATGTCGGAAGGCGAGATTTGCGACGCACGCTTCAGCAAAAGCTGTGGTGGCGTAAGTGAAGAGTATCAGTATTGCTGGGAAAACATCAAGATGCCTTACCTGCTGGCTGTGCGCGACACGGCTAAGGGCGTGAAGGACGAAGACGTTATTCCTGACCTTACCATCGAGGCTAATGCCGACAACTGGATACGCACTGCTCCCGACGCATTCTGCAATACGCACGATAAAGAGATTCTCTCTCAGGTGCTGAACGACTTTGACCAAGAAACCACCGACTTCTATCGTTGGCGTGTGGTTTACACTCAGAAAGAGTTGAACGACCTCATCACTGAAAAACTGAAGATGGATCTTGGCGACATTATCGACCTCGTTCCCATAGAGCGTGGCGTGAGCGGACGCCTGTGCAAGTTGAAGATTGTAGGCTCAAAGCGCTCATTCACCATTGGCAAGGAGCTTGAGATACGTCGTGTGCTAAGCACATCGCACCTGTATAGCAGCGCCTTCGTTGTTGACAAAGACGATGTGAAGGACGGCGTTCCGCAGAAGTTCACCCTTATTGGTGCTGGATGGGGACATGGCGTTGGCCTGTGTCAGATAGGTGCTGCCGTTATGGGCGCACAGGGATACGACTATAATCAGATTTTGTTGCACTACTATCGCAACGCTGAGATCAAGAGTATCTATAAATAAGCAATATTAAAAAGAGTTTGGGAGCAAAGATGGCTTGACGGAACTTCTTAACCGTTTGCTGGCTTTGTTCCTAAACTCTTTTTCAGCTACATTCTTCTTCCATCTTCTTGGGAGAGAACGATGATTACCCCTTAAGAACAAAACAAAAACCGTAAATGAAAGCATTAAAGAAAGTAAATCCATGGGCGTGGATCTCTACTCTGTATTTTGCAGAGGGTCTGCCCTATGTTGCTGTGATGACCATCTCGGTTATCATGTATAAACGTCTCGGTATATCTAATACCGATATCGCTCTTTATACAGGATGGCTCTATCTGCCTTGGGTTATCAAACCCTTCTGGAGCCCCTTTATCGACCTTATTCGAACAAAACGCTGGTGGACCACCACCATGCAGTGGATCATTGCCATCGCGTTTGCTTGTATAGCGTTCTCTATCCCCACACCATTCTTCTTCCGCCTCACGCTGGCCTTCTTCTGGTTGGTGGCGTTCTCATCGGCTACGCACGATATTGCTGCCGATGGCTATTACATGCATGCGCTTACCGAGCACGAACAGTCGTTGTATGTGGGCATCCGTAGCACCTTCTACCGTATAGCTACCGTTGCCGGTCAGGGCTTGCTCGTTATCGTGGCTGGCTTGATTGAAACGGGTACGGGCTTAACACCTGCCGAGGTTACCATTGAGGCTTCGCCACAATACACTAACACGCTCACCTTGCCACAGTTTGCGGCTGACGCTACGGCACAGACAGCGGCTAATGGCGAAAACTGCTTTGTGTTTACCGATGCTGTGGTAAAGGCTGGCGTAGCGGTTGATGCCAAAGAGGGTGCTGGTGCAAAAGACAAAATTGCACAGCTCACTGATAGCATTAAGGCGCTGAATATGGCCAATGGCTTTATCGCAAAAGAAGAGGCTAAGGCTGCGGTGGCTACTACTGCTGCCGAGACCAACAACGAGGGCTGGGGATCGGCCTTCACAAAATGGGTGCACGACACCTTTGGCGAAGAGGAAAAGGCTACGGCTTCGAACGTGGTTAGCAACATTGCCATTGCTGGCGTGAAACTGCAGCAGAAGCCCGCCGAGGGCGAGACCATCGTGCTCAACTTTGCCTTTAAAGATGGCGACCAGAGCATCTCGCTTGAGCAGGCTAAGTTTGCGCCCCGCTTCGAGTTTACAGCTGAAAACTGGGATAAACCTGCTTACCTCATCTTCCACATCGACAATAAGCTGAAGACCACTACGAAGGCTACCTTCGCTGGCACATCGGGCAACATTCCTATGGCTTGGCTCGTAGTGTTTGTTGTGCTGTCAATCTTCTTCTTGATGTGTGCTATCTATCACAGTATCATCCTGCCGCGTCCGCAGAGCGACCACGCTCCTGAAAACGTTACGGCCTCGAACCTCATGGCCGAGTTCTTCTCTACCTTCAAGTCGTTCTTCTGCAAGAAACAGGCTTTGGTGGCCATCGTCTTCATGTTGCTGTATCGTTTGCCTGAGGCTCAGCTGGTGAAACTGATTAACCCCTTCTTGCTCGACTCTATCGACAAGGGTGGTTTGGGTCTTACCACTGGTCAGGTAGGTTTGGTTTATGGCACCGTGGGCATTATTGGCCTTACGCTGGGTGGCATCATTGGCGGTATTGTTGCTGCTAAGGGTGGCCTGAAGAAGTGGCTGCTGCCTATGGCTTGGAGCATGTCGCTCACCTGCCTCACCTTCGTATATCTGAGCTATTTCCAGGATCACTCGCTGTTCACCGTTAACCTGTGTGTCTTTATCGAGCAGTTTGGTTATGGCTTCGGCTTTACAGCGTATATGTTGTTCCTCATCTACTTCTCAGAGGGTGAACACAAAACATCACACTACGCTATCTGTACTGGCTTCATGGCTTTGGGCATGATGCTTCCGGGTATGGCTGCTGGCTGGTTGCAAGAAACCATTGGCTACCGCCACTTCTTCGTGTGGACCATGATTTGCTGTGCCGCCACAATTCTTGTTTGCTTCTTCGTTAAGGTAGACCCCAACTTTGGCAAGAAGGTTGAAAACAAAGAATAATAACACCCTCTCATAATTTTTTTTGATGATCAGGTATCGGTGTGATGCGCTACTGCTGTTACAGTGTATGGGCTGGCAGAAAGCATCGCTCTCACACTGATACCTGTCAATCATTTTTCCTTACAACACAACATTTGGTAAAGAGTAACAAACTGCAAGAAGAATACTAAAGACAAAATGACAACTGATAGTCGTCCGCTTTTACCACAACGTATCATACGACCGTATCGCAACATCTCGGTTGCCGATCGTATTTGGCTTGCAACAATCAGCATAGCCAACGGACTGCCGTTTGCCTTTATTTTCCTTCTCTTGGTGATGTTCAAGCGCATGGGCTTGAACAATACTACCGTTACTTTTAATATTTCATGGTTGTGTTTACCCTTTATGCTGCGTCCCTTCTGTCATTTGCTGTTTAAGCGAGTGGGGTGGAGCAAAGAGGTGTGGATACTGACCTCTGAACTGGTTATCGCTGTTTTATTGTTGTTGATGTCTGAAGCCTTGGGCTCCGATTATTGGTTTCAATACATCATGTTGTTGCTGTTTGCTTTGTCAGTAGCTACCACTATACACAATGTTGTGGCCGAAAGCAAGTATAAGTACATCACCATTAATCCTTATCCCGTGATGTTGCGCCCTATGTTTGTGGTTTATCATTCGTTGGCCGTGCTCTTCGGACTGGGCGTATTGTCAATGTTGGCGGGCAATCTTGAGGTGGTAACCCGAAACGTATCGTATGCTTGGACCTTTGTGTTGCGGCTGGCAGCTGGCGTTTATGCTGTGCTGTGGCTCTACCACCTTATACGCATCTGGCGCACCGATACCGACGATGCCCCCACCATCGATATGGGCAGCATTGCTACGTGGCGCGAGATGATGCATACGTTGCGATTGTTCTTTGGCAAAAAGTCGGTAACCATTGGCCCCGTCTTTTTCCTTCTTTATCTTCTTCCGCAAGGCTTCACGGCTATGGTGATGTCGTTGTTCCTTATCGACTCGGCTCATCGTGGTGGTTTGGGCCTCTCGCCGCAAGAGTATGCACTCACCCAGGGCACCGTAGGCGTGATTGGTATGTCGGTGGGTAGCCTTTTGTGTATACGCTTGCTGAAACGTTACCGCACAGCCAAAAGCATTATACCCATGTCGTTTGCCAATTTGTTGCCTGCCTTGATGGGGATGGCGCTTAGCCACTTGGCCTCGGCATCGTTACTGGCCGTAAATGTGTGTATGTTTGTGGGCAATATGGGTTTAGGGTTTGCCATTACCGCCTGTGTCAGTTTCTTAGCTTACTACAGTTGTGGTAAGTATAAGCATGTGTTTTATTCTATCGGCATAGCCCTGTTCTTTTTCTCATGCGCTGCGTCGAGCATCTATTCGGGTGCTATACAGCGTTATTATGGTTATCCTGTTTACTTTGTTTTGGCCTTTGCTTTCAGCTTCGTTTCAGTTATCGTTGCTGTTGTTTTGAAGCGCATTTGCTTTCGCCGAAACTAATTAATTATTGACACAAGCTCTTAAAATAACTGTAATGTGTTTGACATACGCTACTCATAATTTTGCAGCGTAATACATAAGACAAATCATTATAGTAAATATTTTAAGGATGAAACAAGTCAAAATTGTAGGCAGCCGTTTGGCTACCGCCTTTGTGGCAGTAATGCTGCTTGCCTGCTTGCCTTTGCAAGCACAAACCCCAACTGAATGGAAAAAACTGAAAGGTGATGTAACGCTTTACATGTGCAACGACATGGGCCGAAATGGGTATTATGACCAGAAACCCATTGCTGAGCTGATGGGACACATGGCCGAAACTACGGGCATGGAGTGTGTGCTGGCTGTGGGCGACATTCATCATTTTAATGGTGTGGCATCGGTAAACGACCCCTTGTGGACAACCAATTATGAGCAGGTGTATTCGCATCCTGAACTGATGCTCGACTGGTTTCCTGTGTTGGGTAATCATGAGTATCGTGGCAACACACAGGCAGTGCTCGACTATGGTAAGGTGAGCCGTCGATGGATGATGCCTGCTCGCTATTATACGAAGGTGTTTGATAGTAAAGGCACCACGGTGCGTATCGTGTTCCTCGATACCACACCCCTCATCGACCGCTATCGTGAAAACAATAGCAAATATCCCGATGCTTGTAAGCAAGACTCGCAGGCACAACTTCGTTGGCTCGATAGCACGCTGGCTTCGGCAAAAGAAGATTGGGTAATTGTGGTGGGCCATCATCCTATCTATGCTCAAACCTCAAAGGCCGAATATGAGCGCACCGATATGCAACGTAACCTGCTGCCCATCTTGCATAAATATAATAATGTCTCGATTTATGCTTGCGGACATATTCACAACTTTCAGCACATTCGCATGAAAGGTGATAATATCGACTATGTGGTCAACTCTTCTGCTTCGCTCGCCCGACCCGTTAAGGCGATTGATGGCACTGTGTTTTGTAGTTCGGCCGATGGCTTTTCTATCTTCTCGGCCACCAAGAAAGAACTGAAAATGTTTCTTATTGATAAGGAGGGAAAGGTGATACACACCATTGCAAAGACAAAATAATAGTTGCTGATATAAAAAAAGATGAGAGATACTGATATTAAGAAAAGATGAATAAATTGTTTCTAAGTGCAGCATTGTGGGCGGCTGTTGCCACCTCGGTCACAGCCCACACTGTTGATGGTATTGTGAAAGACCAACGCACTGGTGAACCACTGATTGGCTCGGTGGTAGAGGTGAAAGAACTGCCGCAAGTGAAAACTACAACAGGTCTTGACGGTACATTTACCTTGCACGAGTTGCCTGATAAGGGCCGTTTCACGCTTGTGGTGAGATACATCTCTTACAAAACACGCGAGGTGCAGGTAGAAGTATCTAACAAAGAAGTTGTATCCATTGCCCTTGACGAAGACCAACAGCAGTTGGGCGAGGTTGTGGTGAAGGGGCACAAAGAGTATCATTCTGACCGTAGCGCCATTGATATGGAGAAAACGGCCGGCACGGTGCTGAACGTGATGAGCCAACAGAGCATACAGCTGTCGCCCGATGTGAATGTGGCCAGCGTGTTGCAACGCGTGTCGGGTGTAACCATGGAGCGCGATGCCTCGGGCGAAGCATCATACGCCATCCTTCGTGGCATGGACAAACGATACAATTATACGCTTGTGAACGGGGTGAAGATTCCAAGCCCTAGCGATAAGAACCGCTACATTCCTCTCAATATTTTTCCCTCCGATTTGATGGATCGCCTCGTGGTGTCGAAGTCGCTGACTGCCGATATGGAGGGCGATGCTGCGGGGGGTGTGGTTGATATGGTGATGAAGGATGCGCCTTCGCGTTTCCAACTTCAGGCAAACGCCGCCATAGGCACTACCGACTATTTTTGGAAGGATGGTCGCGATTATCTTACGTCTAATCGAAGCAACATCACCACAAAGGCACCTTATGAGGCGTATGGAAAAGATTATAAGGCGCAGATGTCTGACTTTAAAAGTGGTCCTACCGAGATAACAAGTCATTCAATGCCAGCACCTAATGTGATAGGTGGCTTGAGCATTGGCAATCGTTTTTGGAACGATCGCCTGGGCGTGATTTTTGCTGGAAGCGTACAAAACACCTTTCGTGGTACCGAGCGCACCTATAATGCTGTGAAGATGGCATCGGGCGAACAGGCTATGTATATCTCAAGTTTGAAGCGTCGTTATTATAGCATCCACGACCTCACCACAGGACTTCATGCTAAAATCGATTTTACGCTTGATAAACATAAGATTGAGTGGTATAATATGTTCGTGCGTACCAACTCGAAGAGTGTGAGATACAACCAAAGCATTGGCACCGAATATATTGGCACCGACACCTATACCATGGATGACGAAACGCGTTCGATGGAGCAAACACAGAGCATTGTTGCCTCTAATATGAAGGGCACGCACCGTTTGACGCGTGACTTTACAATTGATTGGTCGGCTATCTTTTCACAAGCCAAAGCCGAAGACCCTGACCGCACTTACCTTACGTTGACCAATACCATGCAAGCGGTAGCGGCTTCTACGGCAGCTACTTCTTCTACATGGGCTTCGACGGCAACTGATGTAGATGTCTTGTCGGGCTCAATCTGGTCGAGTGATAACACCGTATTGAAAACCTTGCCTAAGAGTATGGAACGTCGTTATCAACACAATAAAGATACCGATTGGGCGGGCTATATCAACCTTTCTTACGACACGCATTTCGGCAACAAGGTTGATGCCTTATGGAAGGCGGGCGCTCAGTATCGTCGTAAGGAACGTTCCAATCGTTATTACTCGTATGTGTTTAATCCTGCCGACATTTCACAGCAGTTAGATGACAATGGTTTCGACCAGTTTAGTGCCATCAACTGGACTTGCAAGACACCATATTCACAGGCTTCGCAATTGAACTATAATTCGAAGGAACACATCGGTGCCGCCTATGTCATGCTTACTATGAAGAGCACGCTTGGCGAACTGAATGTTGGCTTCCGTGCCGAGCACACTAATCAAAGATACACTATGTTGCAGCATTTCCGCAATATGGGGCAGGTGGGTGAACAGAGCTATTGGGATTATCTGCCCTCGGCCTCGCTAAAATGGACGCCCACTAAGAATATGAATGTGCGCCTTTCTTATTATCGCAGCATCAACCGCCCTGGCTTTTACGAGATTGTGCCTTTCCAAATTATGGGCGAAGAGTATCAGGAGAAAGGTAACCCTAACCTGAAACGTGCGCGTATTGATAATATCGACTTGCGTTGGGAGTGGTTCTCTTCAAAAACTGAGCAGATATTGGCGGGCGTGTTCTACAAATATCTGAAAGATCCTATCGAACAAGTGTTTGTTTCTTCTGATGGTAAGATAGGTGCAGGAACAGATGCTTACTACACCCCCGACAACTTGGGCAACGCAAAGAACATGGGCTTTGAGATTGATGTGATTAAATATATTCGCCACTTTGGCGTGAAGGCCAACTATACTTATACCCACTCAAGCATCACTACCTCGAAGCGTGAGTATCAGGAGGGTAGTGCCGAGTATAAGACGGGTGTAACGCAGACACGTCCGCTTGTTAACCAAGCGCCTCACACCGCCAATTTGTCTTTGCTATATAAAGATACGCAGCATGGATGGAATGGACAGTTAGCAGCGTCATACACAGGAACCAAACTTGCTCTTGTGTCGCCCTTTAAGGATGCCGACCAGTGGGATAAGGCAATGTTTGGCCTCGACCTTAGTGCCGAGAAGCAATTCTCAAATGGCCTGTCGGTATTCTTTAAAGCCAATAACCTGCTCGACGCTAAACGTGAGCGATATCTTAAGACGGTGAACAAAAGCAACTTTGAGTATGAGGGACAGCCCACCGACAAAACTATTGTAGGAACTTACAAATATGGGCGCACCTTCCTCCTGGGGGTAAGATATAAACTTTAAGATAGATAAAGCAGAAACCTTTGATATTCATCGGTATAGCTTTAATAAATTATGCAATCCTGTTAAGTGAGGCTAATGCCTTAACACGTTAAAAAGAATAGTCAGATGAAAAAGATAAACTCGTTTGCTTGTTTGTTGCTGATGGCAGCAGCGGCTTCGCTCTCCACCTCTTGTGAGAACGACAATATAAATCCTTACGATACATCAATTGTGGGTGGTCAGGGCAATTATGGCACCGTAACTACGGCTGTAGCCACCTATCCAGTAGGTTCTATTGTTTGGAAAAACGACACCACACTAGAAGAAAGTATGGAGGTGCCCGTAGGCGCATCGCTTTATATCGAACCAGGTGTTACCGTAACGTGTAAGTCGAGTGTGCAGGTGCCTGTTGAAATAGTAGTGCTGGGCAATCTTTATTGTATGGGTACGGCCGAAAAGCCTGTCGTGATAACCTCTGATACCAAGAAACCTGCCGACTGGGGAGGCATCATTTGTGGTTATAATTCGGCCGAAGTTGTGCTCAATCATGTTGAGGTAGCCTATGCAGGTGCTACACCTACCGAGAGTTCGGCGTCGTTTCAGAACATGCTTTTCAAGACAACCATTGATGGTGGTGTGCCAGCCTTCCACTTCTGCAATGTAGATGGAAAGTTTGTGATGAACAACTGTTTCTTCCACGACAACTATAACGACCAAACCTATTTTACGGGCGGACAGGGTGTCATCATCAACAATATCTTTGCCGATAGTGGCAATGCTGCCGATGGTGGTGAGGCCATCAACGTGAAGGCGGGCTGCAAGTTGGATATTGCTAATAACATTATATACAATGCTTGTACCAATGCCTTCAAACTGTCGAACGCGGGCAACAGCGAGCAGATACCCCTCACGCAGCTGAACGCCTACAACAATACGATGGTAAACTGCGGATGGCGTCGTGCAAAGAACAAAAAGGGTGGTAGCGTATGGATTGAAAAGGCCATTGCCCCCACCTTTGTTAACAACCTTGTGTATGATTGCCGATACGGCTTACGCCAGCCCAACAAGGATGGTGCCGACTTGAAAAACTCGCGAGTGGCCCCCAACTATTATTATGCTTCTACCGATACGGGTGTAAAACAGATGGCAAAGGGTGCCAATAAGTATGATATTTGGAACACCAACGACATCAAGAGCGCCGTGGCCGGAGAGTTTAACCCCCTCTTCAACAACTTTAAGCAGAGCGAAAACATGAACATCAACTGTGAGATGGATGGTGTAGAGAACGGTGCACCATTGCCTTATGACAAGGCATGGGACTTCAATTTTCAACCTTCCAGCCCAGCCTGTTCAGGTGGTGTTACCGATGTTACTCGCATCTTCCCTAAAGGCATTGTCTTCTTAGGACTGAAGAACCTTATGAAGAGCAAGTATGAAGAGAGCTATCGCTTTACAGCCCCCGTGGTAGATGCGCACTTCGGTGCAAAGTTGTAAGGCAATAAAAATTATCAAAATAGAAAAAGCCCATTGGCAAGAATGTTGCAAAAGCAAACAATGCCAATGGGCTTTTTGTGTTAATCGATAAACCAACGAGTGTTAATCAATAAACCGACGAGTGATATCAGTATATTTGTCGATACGGCGGTCGCGCAGGAAGGGCCACCAGCGGCGTACTTGCTCGCTGTGGTCGAGGTCAACCTCAATGATGGCGCTGGTTTCGTCGTGTTCAGGCGCGCGATATAGCATTTCGCCTTGCGGACCTACCACCATGCTGCTGCCCCAAAACTCGATGCCGTTTGTTTGTGCCGATGGGTCGGGTTCATGGCCTACACGGTTTACACTTACTACAGGCAAACCATTGGCCACGGCATGACCGCGCTGCACGGTGGTCCATGCCTCGCGCTGGCGCTGTTGTTCTTCAGTTGTGTCGCTGCTCTCATAGCCTATGGCGGTGGGGTAGATGAGCAAGTCGGCCCCTTGCAGTGCCATCAGTCGTGCTGCCTCGGGGTACCACTGGTCCCAGCAAACCAGCACGCCCAGTCGGCCCACACTGGTTTGTATGGGGTTGAAGCCCAGATCGCCTGGTGTGAAGTAGAACTTCTCATAGTAGGCGGGGTCGTCAGGAATGTGCATTTTACGATATTTGCCCGCAATGGTTCCATCTTTTTCCATCACTACGGCCGTGTTATGATACAGCCCCGGAGCACGTTTCTCAAACAGCGATGTTACTATTACCACACCATACTGCTTGGCCAGTTTACCGTAGAAGTCGGTCGAAGGTCCAGGTATGGGTTCTGCCAAATCAAAGTTGTCAACGCTTTCCACTTGGCAGAAGTATAGTGCGTTGTGCAGCTCTTGCAGAACAATGAGCTGTGCCCCCTGTTGTGCCAGTTGGGCAATGCCTTCTGCCAGTCGGCGCATATTGTCTGAGCAGTCGGCGGTGTTGTGCTGTTGCAGCAGTCCTATCTTAATATTTTTCATAATTCACAATCTACAATTCACGATACATAATTCACGATACATAATTCATAATTCATAACGGGCTAACCCCAATTCATAAATCAAAAAGCCAAGCTTCCTTTAGGATATTGCATGGTAAGACAATGAATAGAGCCATGTTGGCGAATGATGATGTTTGCATCAATGCCTATGATATCGTGTTCGGGGAAAGCCTCGGCAATGATGCGTTTAGCAGTCTCGTCGTTTTCTGCCTGACCATAGGTAGGAACGATAACCGCCCCATTGATAACCAAGAAGTTGGCATAGGTGGCAGGCAACCGCTCGTCGTCATACACAATAGCATCGTTCATAGGCAATGGCAGCAGACGGTAGGGCTTACCCTCGGCCGTGCGCAAGGTGCGCAACTGTTCTTCCAGCGCCTTGAAGTCGGCATACTGTTCATCGTTGGGCAGTGTGGGGGCTATGTATAATAAGGTGTCGTTGGGTGCCATGCGCACAATGGTGTCGATGTGTCCATCCGTATCATCGCCCACCAGGTTGCCATGGTCTACCCACAGCACACGGTCGGCTCCCAACGATGCTTTCAGCCGTTCTTCAATCTCATGGCGTGTGAGCGGCTGGTTACGATGTGGTGCCAGCAAACATTGGCTACTGGTAAGAATAGTGCCTCGGCCATCGCTTTCTATCGATCCGCCTTCCAGCACAAAGTTGTTCTCGTCAACATACGTTCCATTAAACGCTCCTGCATCATACAGCTTACGGTTCAGCGCGTTGTCTTTGCTGGCAGCAAACTTTTCGCCCCAACCATTGAAACAGAAGTCGGCGAGGCGTGCTGGTGCCCCTTTCGCTGTAAGTGTGATGAAGGCGTGGTCGCGTGCCCATGTGTCGTCGTTGTCGCAAGCAAACAGGTGCACGTTCAACATCTCTGCCTCAGTGAGGCGTTCTTCCAGCAGCAGGCGCACGGCTTCAGTGTCGCGAGCGGCAATGAGCAGTGGCTCGTGTTGTGCCACCGCCTGTGCTATCTCAACAAACGTTTGCGTTATCTCTTTCAGATAGGGTTGCCAGTCGGTGTCTTCGTGAGGCCAAGTCAGTTGAACCCCCGCTTGTGGTTCCCATTCGGCGGGCAAAGTATAGTGATGGTCTGTCATGTCTTGCTTGATAAAATAATAGTCTGATGCAAAATTACTTCATTTTTTCCACATTGTCCCTCACTGTGTTTCATTTTTAATGTAAAAATGCGTAACTTTGTCGCCATAACAAACATTCGTACATACAAATCGATGAAAAAGTTCATACTCGATCTTACTGTAAAGTCGGTGACGGCCTTGAGCGACAAGCATGTGCTCATTAAGCTTACCGACGATAAGCCTCTGCCCGAGATGCTTCCCGGACAATTTGTTGAGGTGCGTGTTGACCAGTCGCCGTCAACCTTCCTCCGTCGCCCCATCTCCATTAATTTTGTTGATCGTGCTGCCAACGAGCTGTGGCTCCTTGTGGCCGCCATTGGCGATGGCACCCGCCGTTTGGCTCAGCTAAAGGCAGGCGATGTGCTCAACTGCGTGTTGCCCTTAGGCAATGGCTTTACCATGCCTACTGATAAGGCTCAGAAAGTGTTGCTCGTAGGTGGTGGCGTGGGCGTGGCTCCGCTGCTTTATTTCGGTCAGCAAATAAAAGAAATGGGTGGCGAGCCCACCTTCCTGTTAGGCGCTCGCACCGCTACCGACCTGCTTGAGCTCGACCTCTTCAAGGCTGTAGGCCGTGTGTTTGTTACCACCGAAGATGCGTCGGCAGGCGAGAAAGGTTTCGTTACCAACCACTCGGTGTTGAGCCAGGAGCGTTTCGACCAGATATCAACCTGTGGCCCCAAGCCCATGATGATGGCTGTAGCCCGTTATGCCAAGGCCGAGGGCATCAACTGCGAGGTGTCGCTTGAAAACAAGATGGCTTGCGGTGTGGGTGCTTGCCTGTGCTGTGTTGAGAAAACCACCGAGGGCAACGTATGTGTGTGTAAAGAAGGACCTGTGTTGAACATAAACAAATTGTCATGGCAGATTTAAGTGTAAAGTTAGGAAAGTTGGGGATGAAGAACCCCGTGATGACCGCGTCGGGAACCTTCGGCTACGGCATCGAGTTTGCCGACTTCGTGCCCCTCGACCAGATAGGTGGCATTATCGTAAAAGGCACAACACTGGTTCCGCGCGAGGGTAACGACTATCCGCGTATGGCCGAAACTGCACAAGGCATGCTCAACTGTGTAGGCCTGCAGAACAAAGGCGTTGATTATTTCTGCGAGCACATCTATCCGCAGATAAAAGATATCAATACCAACATGATTGTAAATGTGAGCGGATCGTCGCCCGACGACTATGCCGAGTGTGCCGCCCGCATTGATGCCCTTGACAATATACCCGCCATCGAGCTCAACATATCATGTCCCAACGTGAAAGATGGTGGAATGGCCTTTGGTGTAACCTGCGAGGGTGCTGCCAGCGTGGTGCGTGCCGTGCGTAAGCGTTATAACAAAACACTTATTGTAAAGCTGTCGCCCAACGTTACCAGCATAGCCGATATAGCCCGTGCCGTTGAGGCCGAGGGTGCCGACAGCGTGTCGCTCATCAACACCTTGATGGGTATGGCCATTGATATTGAGCATCGCCAGCCGCTGCTCAGCATCTCTACGGGCGGACTTAGTGGACCTGCTGTGAAGCCCGTTGCCCTGCGCATGGTATGGCAGGTGGCCAAGGCCGTTAACATTCCTGTTATCGGCTTGGGCGGTATTTCGTCGGCCACCGATGCCATCGAATTCCTCATGGCTGGTGCTTCGGCCATTGAGATTGGCACCGCCAACTTCCTCGACCCCGCCATCACCGTAAAGGTGCGCGATGGTATAAATCAGTGGCTTGACGACCACGGATGCCATTCGGTACAAGAAATTGTGGGCTCGCTGAAAGCATAAATGCAATTGTGTGGGAGCACAACAAAATAAGGCAAAAATAAACGACAAAAAGGTTTGGTAATAACAAAAAATAACTTACCTTTGCATTCGTTATCCTGAAAGCAATCTTTTTGCCTTAATCAGAAAAAAAAAACTAATGCCTATTGAGATTAAGAGCGGTGGCCTGTGAAGGCTACCGCTCTTGTTTTTTATAGATATATGTTTTTTATTCATTTTTATGCACAATTAATTATTCGTTGTGCATCTATTGTATTAATTTGATAGTAAGAGGCCGTATTTCTCTTACAGATTGTATGTTTTTGGCAAAATCTAATCATTATTCGTTGGCTGTTACATAAAAACTCGTTATCTTTGCACCACAAATCAAGAACATTGTGTATAACAAAAGACCGACAACGGCTACATTTTGATAGCACGTTGCCTAAAAAGAGAGGAAAAAGACACATGAAACATCAGTTGAGAAGTGCTGTGTGCACCGAAGGACGTCGTATGGCAGGCGCAAGAGCCCTATGGGTAGCCACGGGTATGAAACGCGAACAGTTTGGTAAACCCATTATTGCCGTTGTCAATTCGTTCACACAGTTTGTACCAGGACATACACACTTGCACGAAATCGGACAGATTGTTAAGAAAGAGATAGAAAGCATGGGCTGCTATGCTGCCGAATTCAACACCATCGCCATTGACGATGGCATTGCTATGGGCCACGATGGCATGCTTTATTCGTTGCCTTCGCGCGATATTATTGCCGACTCGGTTGAGTATATGGTCAATGCGCATAAGGCCGATGCCATGATTTGCATCTCTAATTGCGACAAGGTTACCCCTGGTATGCTGATGGCTGCCATGCGTTTAAATATTCCCGCCGTGTTCTGTTCGGGCGGCCCTATGGAGGCTGGCCGCTGGCGTGGCGAAAATGCCGACCTCATTACCGCCATGGTAAAAGGTGCCGACCCCTCAGTCTCTGACGACGACATGGCACAGATTGAAGGTTGCGCCTGCCCAGGTTGCGGCAGCTGTTCGGGCATGTTTACCGCCAATTCGATGAACTCGCTTACCGAGGCCATCGGTCTTTCATTGCCAGGCAATGGCACCATACTGGCCACCCACAAAAACCGTATCGAGTTGTTCCGTCAGGCTGCTCGACAGATTGTGAAAAACGCGCTGGCCTATTATGAAGATGGCGACGAGAGTGTGCTGCCCCGTAGCATAGCCACACGCGATGCCTTCCTCAATGCCATGACCCTCGACATTGCCATGGGCGGAAGCACAAACACCGTGCTACACCTGTTGGCCGTGGCACAAGAGGGTGGTGTCGACTTCAAGATGGAAGACATCGACCGCCTGAGCCGTCATGTGCCCTGTTTGTGTAAGTTGGCGCCCAACACGCAAAAATATAGTGTGCAAGAGTGTGGCCGTGCAGGTGGCATCTTAGGCATACTGAACGAGCTAAACAAGGGCCAACTGTTGCATGGAGATGCCCACCGTGTTGATGGTCTTACGCTGGCCGAGGCTATGAAGAAATATGACATCACGGCCCAAACCATCGACCCCGAGGCCGACCGCATTTATCACAGCGCCCCAGGCCATAAGTTCTCTACCATCATGGGTAGCCAAGACGCGCAGTGGGAAACCCTCGACACCGACCGCGCCGAAGGTTGCATACGCGACCTGCAGCATGCCTACACCAAAGACGGTGGTCTGGCAGTGCTCTTTGGCAACATTGCCCAAGACGGCTGCGTGGTAAAAACCGCTGGCGTCGACCCTGCCATCTGGAAGTTTAGCGGTCCTGCCAAGGTGTTCGACTCGCAAGAGGCTGCCTGTGAAGGCATCTTAGGGGGCAAGGTGGTGAGTGGCGATTGCGTTGTTATTACGCACGAAGGCCCCAAGGGAGGCCCTGGTATGCAAGAGATGCTTTACCCCACATCATATATAAAGAGCATGCACCTGGGCAAAGAGTGCGCCCTCATTACCGATGGTCGTTTCTCGGGTGGCACCAGTGGCTTGAGTATTGGCCACATCTCGCCCGAAGCCGCCGCTGGTGGCAACATAGGCAAGATAAAAGATGGCGACATTATAGAGATTGACATTCCTAACCGCAGCATCAATGTGCGCCTGTCTGATGAAGAGTTGGCAGCACGCCCGCAGCAGCCTGTTACCCGCAAACGCGAGGTGTCGAAGGCATTGCGAGCCTATGCTCAGAGCGTGAGCTCGGCCGATAAAGGTGGTGTAAGAATGATTTAAAAAAACGAATTAGAACAAGTATTGATTATGGAACAGATAACAGGAGCCGAAGCGCTGATGCGATCGCTCATGGCCGAAGGGGTAACCACCATCTTTGGCTATCCTGGCGGAGCCATCATGCCCGTTTTTGATGCCCTTTACGATTATACACGAGGCGAAAAGAAAGCCTTTAACCATATACTGGTGCGCCACGAACAGGCCGCCGCACATGCTGCCGAGGGCTATGCCCGCGTGAGTGGCGAGGTGGGCGTTTGCCTGGTAACCAGCGGACCTGGCGTAACCAATACCCTCACAGGCGTGGCCGATGCCATGATGGACTCTACCCCCATCGTGGTGATTGCCGGACAGGTGGGCGTGGGCGCCTTAGGAACAGATGCCTTTCAAGAGGTCGACCTCGTGGGCCTTTCGCAACCTATCAGCAAATGGAGCTACCAGATACGTCGCCCCGAAGATGTGGCTTGGGCCATCAGTCGTGCCTTCTACATTGCACGTTCAGGACGTCCGGGCCCCGTGGTGCTCGACTTTCCCAAGAACGCACAGATACACACTGCCGAATGGCAACCCATGCACGTGTCGTCAATACGCAGTTACGAACCTTATCCCGCTATCTCGCAGCACGCCGTTGAGCAGGCTGCCGAGCTGATAAATAATGCCGAGCGCCCCTTGGCCCTCATAGGTCAAGGTGTAGAGTTGGGTGGCGCACAGAACGAGTTGCTCGAGTTTCTTGAGCGTGCCGACATTCCTGCGGGCCGCACCCTACTGGGCCTCTCGGCCTTACCCAGCAGCCACCCCCTCAATGTGGGCATGCTGGGCATGCACGGCAATTTGGCCCCCAACGTGATGGAGAACCAGTGCGACGTGCTCATTGCCATAGGCATGCGCTTCAGCGACCGCGTAACGGGCCGCCTCGACCACTATGCTAAACAGGCCAAGGTGATACACCTTGATATTGATGTGGCCGAAATTGACAAGAACGTGAAGACCGATGTGGCCGTGGTGGGCGACTGTAAAATGTCGTTGCCAGCCATCACCCGATTGCTGAAGAAAAACGAGCACCAGGCATGGCGCGACAGCTTCAAGCCCTACGATGCCGAAGAAAACGAAAAGGTGATACAGCGTGCCATACATCCCACCGAGGGCCCTCTGCTCATGGGCGAGGTGGTAAACGCTGTAGCCGATGCTACCGAGGGCAACGCCATCGTGGTGACCGATGTAGGACAAAACCAAATGTTTGGTTGCCGCTATTCGCGCTTCAACAAAAAGCGCAGCATCGTTACCAGTGGTGGCCTGGGCACCATGGGCTTTGGCCTTCCTGCTGCCGTGGGTGCCACCTTTGGCGCACCTGACCGCACCGTATGTTTGTTTACGGGCGATGGTGGTTTTCAGATGAGCATACAAGAGCTGGGCACCATTATGGAGCAACAGGCACCTGTAAAGGTGGTGCTGCTGAACAACAATTATCTGGGCAACGTGCGCCAGTGGCAAGATATGTTCTTCAACCATCGCCAGTCGTTCACCAAGATGCTAAACCCCCATTATGCCACCATTTGCAAGGGCTACAACATACCTTATGCCGTGGCTACCGAGCGTGCGCAGCTGGCCGATGCCATACAGCAAATGCTGACAACCGATGGCCCCTTTGTGCTTGAGGTAGCGGTGAAAGAAGAAGACAATGTGCTGCCCATGACGCCTCCTGGCAAGAATGTCGACGAGATGTTGCTTGAAATTAATGTTTAACACACCTACATTACAGAACATGACAGAGGAAAAGAAACTATATACATTGCTGGTTTACTCAGAAAACATTGCGGGTATCTTAAATCAGATAACAGCAGTGTTTACGCGTCGACAGATAAACATTGAGAGCTTGAACGTGTCGGCCTCCAGCATCAAAGATATTCATAAATACACCATCACCGTATGGAGCGATGAAGAGCAGATAAAGAAGGTAACCAAGCAGATAGAAAAGAAAATTGATGTGGTGAAGGCCGATTATTATACCGATGCCGAACTGTTCTTTCACGAGGTGGGACTCTACAAAATATCTACCCCTTTGCTGCTTGAAAACCCTGAGATATCGCGCACCATACGCAAGTCGAACGGACGCATGATGGAGGTAAACCCCACCTACAGCACAGTGCTGCTCACAGGTCTTACCGAAGACATTACCGACCTGTTTGATAAGTTAAACGCTTTTGGCTGCTTGCTGCAATACAGTCGGTCGGGCCGCATTGCCGTAACGCGCAGCTTTGAAGAGGCCGTAACCGACTTTCTTGATAGCCAAGAACACGAGGCGGGCGAGTAGAAATGTGCTTAAAACGCCTTGTATATTTACACGAAAAGAAATAGAAAATATTAAAATGACTGATAGCAACAACCCCCAGCTGCTGCCCAAAGTGGGCACTTACCGCTTTATGGCCGAGCCCTTTCATTGCGACCTCTTGCACCGACTGTTCATAGGGCACCTGGGCAACCACATGCTTAACGCTGCCGATTTCCACTCAAACGATCGTGGCTATGGCATGACCTATCTTAACGCTGTGCACAAAACATGGGTGCTCTCGCGCCTGGTTATCGAGATGCAACAGTTGCCTAAAGCCTACACACCCTTCAATGTTGAAACGTGGGTAGAGGGCGTGATGCGCTATTTTACCGATCGAAACTATGCTGTGGTGGGCACCGATGGCACCGTGTATGGATACGGCCGAAGCATTTGGGCTATGATTGATACTGAAACACGACAGCCAGCCGACATCTTGGCCGTGCACGATGGCCTCATAAACCAGTATGTTGAAACAGAAAAAGCCTGCCCCATAGGTAAAATATCGCGCGTAAAGATGACGGGCGATGCCGAATATGTGGGCACCGTAAGCACCACATACAGCGATGTCGACATTAATGGCCACATAAACAGTGTAAAATATATTGAACATGTGCTCGACCTATGGCCCGTTGATTGGCACCGCACACATAGGGTGCAGCGCTTCGAGATAGCCTATGTGGCCGAGTCGCACGGTGGCGATAACTTGCTGTTTTACAGACAACAGACGGCCGATGACGAGTGGTGCGTGCGCATTATGAAGCAAGAGCCAGGCAGCGAAGATAAAATTGAAGTGTGCCGAAGTAAGGTTAAATTTGTAAAAGAATGAAAGAAAAATTTGGCATTTCATTTTAATTTATTACCTTTGCAGCAATAAAAGAAACAAAATAACACATTTTTATATAATAATCGTCCTGCCTGAACGTGAGAGGGGAGGGCACAAAACATTTAAGTAATATGGCAGAAATGAATTTCGGTGGCGTAGTTGAAACAGTTGTCACCAGCAAAGAGTTTTCATTAGAGAAAGCAAAAGATGTTCTGAAAAACGAAACAATTGCCATTTTAGGTTATGGTATCCAGGGTCCTGGACAGGCCGGTAACCTCCGCGACAACGGCTTCAACGTCATCGTAGGCCAGCGTCCCGGTAAAACTTATGACAAGGCTGTGGCCGATGGATGGGTGCCCGGCGAAACACTGTTCTCTATAGAAGAGGCAGCACAGAAAGGCACCATTATCTGTATGTTGCTGTCTGACGCTGGTCAGATTGCCGTATGGCCCAAAATTAAACAATATCTTACACCAGGTAAAACCTTGTATTATTCGCACGGCTTCGCCATCAACTGGAACGACCGCACAGGCGTAGTGCCTCCTGCCGACATCGACGTTATCATGGTAGCACCTAAGGGTTCGGGCACATCGCTGCGCACCATGTTCCTTGAGGGCCGTGGCCTGAACTGCTCGTATGCCGTTTATCAAGACCATTCGGGCAAGGCCGAAGAGAAAACCATTGCCTTTGGTATCGGCATTGGTGCTGGCTATCTGTTCAAAACTACCTTCCAGCGTGAGGCTACCTCTGACCTTACAGGCGAGCGTGGCTCATTGATGGGCGCTATTGAGGGTCTGCTCGAGGCTCAGTATGAAGTGCTGCGCGAGCACGGACACTCGCCCTCTGAGGCTTTCAACGAAACGGTTGAGGAGCTTACACAGAGCCTTATGCCGCTGTTTGCTGAGAAGGGTATGGACTGGATGTACGCCAACTGCTCGACCACCGCTCAGCGTGGTGCCCTCGACTGGGCTCCCCGTTTCCGCGAGGCTATCAAGCCCGTTATGGAGTGGTTGTACTTGTCAGTAAAGACGGGCAACGAGGCTCAGATTTCTATCGACAGCAACTCGAAACCCGATTACCGCGAGAAGCTGAACGCCGAACTGAAGGCTATGCACGATATGGAAATGTGGCGTGCTGCTGAAACTGTGCGTCAGCTGCGTCCTGAGAACGAACAGTAAAAACTACGTGTTCGCTACATTTGGTGCTTCTGGTGGATAAATGATACAACAAGAAGCACCCATTTAAACCGAACACTTTTAAGTTTACACTTATTATAAGGTGTGCTCTCCTGTAAAGGATAGCACACTTTTTTTGTTTATACCCTCATACGTTTTTAGTCAAGCATCGGTAAAAACGGCTATCTTAAGCATACTGGGTTAGTACTTGCTGCAAGTACTGCAGTAATCTCGGCCAAGTACTGCAGTAATCTCAGCCAAGTACTGGAGTAATCTCATGCAAAGTACTGGAGTAATCTCCTACAAAGTACTGGAGTAATCTCCTACAAAGTACTGCAGTACTTCATACCAAGTACTGTGCTGATATGATGCCTTTCAGCCTGCAGAATGGGGCAAAGCCAGTGGTAAAAAGGCTTTTTGCTTGGTTTAAAACCGTTTATAATGTATAAACAGTTAAACCCTATCACGAAATGGTGGCCTTTGTTTCTTTCTCGCGATAGTTGATGGGCGACATGCCCACCTGTTTTTTAAAGAAGGTGCCAAAAGCCGAGGCGTTGGGAAAGTTAAGATAGTCGGATATCTCTTTAATGCTTTTATCGGTAGAGGTTACCAGGAAGATGGCTTTCTTGACGATGGCCTTAAACACCAGTTGTTGCACCGTGTTGCCCGATATCGACTTCACCAGCGATGTGAGATATTTGGCCGAGAGGCACAGCTTGTCGGCATAAAAACGCACGCCACGCTCGTGGGTATAGTGCTTATCGATAAGCTGTATCAGCTCGATGTATATCTCCATCTTTCGGTTTGAGGCGTTGTCGATGTTGTTCGACAGGCTACTGAAGATGCTGCACAGCCTGTAGGTGAGCGATAGCAGCAGCAGCTTGTGCTCGTAGGCGGCAAAGGCGTTGTTGTGATGGCCCTTTGCAGCCAGCAGTTCCGAGTATTTTGCCAGCTCGGTCTCGTGGCCAGTGTGCATCACCCAGCATTTCTTGGGGTTGTTCATCTCAAGAAATTTCATGCCCACCACGGTGCTGCCCAGTATGTTTCGTATAGAGTCGATGCGGTAATGAATGATGATGACCGAGCAGTCGGCGCTATGGCTGGTGATAGAGAAGTAGATGCCACGCGAGAAAAAAGCCGTTTCGTCGTTGTGCACATCATATTCGGTGCCCTCGCAACTGAGGGTGAAATGCCCTTTAACGCACACAATAAGGCCGATGTCGGCAACACGAAAGTTGTCGAAAAAGGCTTCTGGAAAAGCGGTAATGTTGCCGTATGAGCAGCACACCTCTTCGTCGTTTGCCATCTGCTGTTCAAGAAGGCCTATGCCATCGTTACTGTTCTTCATTGTTTATATCGTGGGTAGTAAAAACGTATTTAGGGCGAAGTTAGCAAAAAAAATCATGATGGCAAAGGCGGCAGACGAAAAAAAGAGGGCGTGCTCAAAAAATGAGCATACCCTCTTTGCAATTATTTCTCTTATGGTTGTTGTTGTCCTCTTATACTTGTTTCTGATTATCGTTTAGTTATGATTGGATAGTAAGTGAAATAAGCTAATCTAATCTAATCTAATCTCCTTGTCAACTCGTCAACTTGTCAACTTGTCAACTCGTCAACTAATAAAGAACATACCACTCTTTCGTATCTTTCGATATATCGCGTTTGGGCCAAGGCACCACCAGCATGATGCCCGCAAAGATAATGCAGGCGTAAATGGTCCAGCCTGACAGCTCTTTGATGGCCGACAGTGTGGCTTGCACCTGCACCTTGCCTTTGGTAGACATGGCTGCCATGTGTTGCGCCTCGGTTTCGCTCTTTCCCTGATACTGCATGCCACGGGCCGTCATGTCGTAGGTGCTGGCCGTTTCAATGTTTGTGCGGTCGTAATCGTGGGCATAGCGTGTGATGTAGTATTGCTGTCTATACTGAAACACGTTTTGATAGATGGCCGAGCCTATGCTGGGCGCAATAACCATACGCACGGTGAGCATGATGCACACCCAGGTTGACAGTAGCTTGTAAGGCATACGCTGGTTGGCATATACGGCAATGAGCGAGTAGAGTAGCATCATGCCATAAGCACGTATCACCACAGGCCACTTCATGCGTTCAAACATTCCATCGGTTTGCACCTCAAAATACATAAACAGCGATGCGGCACCTATCAGTATGAAGCCCAAGGCGAAGAACCACTTGAAGTGTACGCCCTTGTTGTTGAGCAGAAGGATGGTGATAAGACCTAAAAAGTAGCCCAGCAGCACCCAGTTGCCCAGCGCGGCCACCTGTATGTTTTCGGTTTTCATACCCACGCCCACAAATATGTTTACCAGCATCGAGCTCGAGTTGCATATCATCAGCGCGATGAACAGCAAGATGCCACCCTGTATGCTGCGCGACTTAAAGGCTTTGAGCATGAAATAGGGCGAGCGGCGCGTCTTTTCAAGGTAGACAAAGAGCAGGGTCGACACCACACAGATAACCGTGGCCCAACATATTGAGGCATCGTCGTACCAATCGTACACCTTGCCATACACCATAATATAGCTGAACGAGCAGCACATGAGGCAGAACACCACCACATTGCCAAACTTTGAGAACGACAGCGGCGAGCGCTTTGTGGGGTAGGGATTGTAGGGCATGCACAGCAGGGTGATAAGTATGGCTACCAGTATGGCGCCCAGCATGGCATAGTAAACCATCTGCCACTGATACTTATAAGCAAACCATGCGGTGAGCCATGTGCCTATCTGGCCCAGCAACATAAAGAAGAAATAGATGATGGGCTGGCTGGCTTTCTTCTCGGTGTCGAGGGCATCCCATCCCTTCTCGTCGGTAGGCTCGTTGCCAGGGGTAACGTTGCGCGTGGCCTCAATGCCGAAGCCATACTTAATCAGGGTGAAGAGGTTGCACATGAGCAGCGTTTGGCGCACAAAGCCCATCACCAGGCTGTTCAGTGCCAGCACAAACATGCTGTCGGTCTTGGCACACACATAGCTCTGCACAGCCAAGATTGAGAAGCCCACGAGGCTCATCATTTTTTGGCGGCGCACACATACCAGCGAGTAGAAGAACGGCGAGAACGCCGCCATGCCGATAGAGGTGACAAAGCTGATGAAGGCAATATGTTCTGACTGGATGCCAAGTCCTCCCACCATCTCACTGCTGTTCACGGTGTAGGCACCGCTTACGGTCATGATAGGTATGAAAAGTAAGACAAGAAAGATGATGCCAAGAGGCTTGGGCACCCAGTTGTAGAACGGAAAATTCTTCGGCAGCTTTTCTGACACTGCTGTATAAATTTCTGCTTGTATCATTTCTTGAGCTGAGCCTTGACTACCACCATCATGCCGGCAGCCAGTTTGTCATTGTCTTCTTTTGATAATCCTTCAAACTCAATTCTTACGGGCACACGTTGCTGTATCTTCACAAAGTTGCCAGCCGAATTGTCGGTAGGAACGAGCGAATATTTTGAACCTGTGGCACCTGAGATGGCCGAGATGCGACCTTCAAACTCGCGGCCATCGATGGCGTCGACGGTCATCAGCACCTTTTGGCCTACATACAGTTTCTCTACCTGTGTTTCCTTATAGTTGGCTATCACCCACTTTTGGGTGTCGGGCATAATGTAGGTAATGGTTTGGCCTGCATTTACTGCCTGGCCTTCTTCAAGGGCACGGCGGCCCAGCTTGCCATCGCACGGAGCCGTTACCACGCAGTAAGACAGGTTCAGCTTGGCCATCTCAAGGGCGGCCTGTGCGCGCTCAATGGCGGCAGCGGTGTTCTTCTTGCGGGTTTGCACCTCGTTTACGCCCGAGAAGGCTGCCTTTTGCTGGCGGCGCACAGCGTCGAGCTTCTTCTTGGTGGCCTTATATTCGGTTTCAATCTGTTCCAGCTGTATGGGTGTGGCGGCTTGGCGCTGCACCAGGTTTTGGTAGCGCTGGCGGTCTTTCTCCAGTTTGGCCAGGCGTATCTCTATCTCGGCAATAGAAGCCTCATACACGGTGGCTGAGGTCTGGGTGGTTTGCAGCGAGGCGTCTACCACGTTGGCTCCTGCCATAGCGTCTTTCAGGGCTGCCTCGGCCTCCATCACGCGTATGCGATATTCGCGATCGTCAAGCACCAGCAGGGTGTCGCCCTTCTTTACATCTTGGTGCTCTTTAAAATATATCTTCTTAATGTAACCTGAGGCGCGCATGTTTACAGGCGAGATATACTGCTCTACCTGCGCGTCGTCGCTCTTCTCGTTGCTCTTATAGTCGAGAAACATACCCACTATCTTGGCAATGCCCCACACCAAAATGGCCACACCAATGAGGCTCACAATCATCTGGCGTATGCGCTGGCGCTTGAGCTGCTTGGCGGTTAATTCGTGGGTCGACTGTGTATTGTCGCTGTTGCTGGGGTTGTTGCCGTTGTTGGGGTTGTTGTCGTTGTTGGGGTTATTGGGGTTGTTGTTATTATTTGTTTCCATTGTTGATTTCAATTTATTACATTTAAAAATGAACGCTAAATGCTACTTGGTCAACTTCTCAAGCTGGCCTGTCAGTTTCAGCAGTGTGAGGTTCGACACCTGATAGTTGTAGTGAGCGGTGAGATAATTGTTTTGGGCACTGCTCATGCTCATCTCGTCTTGCAGCACCTCGGTCATCGAGGCTATGCCCTCGCGATAACGCTCGCTCGTAACCTTATATATGTCTTCGGCCAAGAGGTAGTTGTCGCGCTGCTTACTGAAGTTGCGCTGGTTGTTGGCCAAGTCGTTCAGGGCGTTGGCATATTGGGTCTGCATGCCCTTCAGGGCGTTTTCATACGACAGCTTGGCGTTGTCAACGTCTATCTGTGCCTTTCTTATCTTCGAACGCTTCTCGAAACCATCAAACACGGGGATGCGCAGCGAGATGCCTATGCCGTTCGACTTATACCAGTGGTTCGACTCGCCCGAGTGGAACCAGTTTTTAAAGTTGTCAGTAAAGGCCGTATAGGTCCAGTTGCCTGTAAGGGCCAGCGAGGGCAGGTATCCACTCTTGGCCAACTTCTTTTCCTGCTCGGCCAGTGTTTGCTGCTTTCTCAGCAACTGCAGCTCATACTGGTTTTCGTTCAAACCTGTCAGTGCAGCCAGATTTATGTCGTCCATGTTGGGCTTCTCTACCATGATATCTTTCTCGGCAGGATAGTCGATGATGTATTTCAGCATGTTATACTGTTGCACCAACATGGCCTTGGCGTTGTCATACTGCACTCTCAGGTTCTCAAGGTTTACGTCAACGCGCTTTACATCAACGCCCAGCGCCATGTCGTTGTCGTGGAAGGCTTTCGTAATGTTGCCCAGCTCTTCAAGGCGCTTAATGTTGTCTTTGATAATGGCTATCTGCTCTTCAGTGTTTTGGGCCAGATAATACATCTTGCTTATCTGCATGATGAGGTCTTCCTTGGCCTTGCCATACGAAAGGGTGTTTAGCTGGGCAAGGGTCTTGGCAATGTCGACAGCAGTGAGCGCTGTTTGATTGTAAAGCGGCATTTGAAGCTGAACGCTGGCCGACGAGTTGTACTGCAACGTCTTGGTAACGTTGTAGGGCTTGCCATAGGCCGAGCCATCGGTCACTGATACGGGCGGAGTAAAGTTGTCGTTAAGGCCTGCACCAATGTTTATCTGAGGCAACAGGCGGGCGCGGTTCTCGCTAATGTTGTGCTTGCCTTTCAGCACATTGCCCTCGTAGGTTTTTAACGAGAGGTTACGGTCAATGCCCATCTGAAGGCATTGGGCCAATGACAATGTTTCTTGAGCCATTGCGTAGCCTGCAAACAAGGTCAAGGCAAATGTGAACAATGTTTTTTTCATACCTTTATTTATTTTCGGCTGCAAAGTTACTGATTTATCACTATCTGTCAATATTCATTTAATATCACAAGTTGTTCATATTTTCTCTTTGTAGGTTTTTCGATAAGAGGAAAGACGAAAGGTTCGGGGTTTGGTAAAGGATAAGTGTATAGAATATATTATCTGAGCCATATAATATCCTTGTCAGCACTTTTGTTGAAGTTCTGACATAAGATAAATATAGAATAATGTTTATTATGATGCTTTTGTAGCGTAAAAGGCTAAAGAATGAAGATACCTAAAAATATCTTTCAAGAAATTCTTTTGGTGTCAAAACTGGTAAACCATTGGTAGGGAAATGCTTGCCATTCCTTGTTATAACAACATCGCAGTTTGCAGAAACTGCTGAATAATATTGTAGCATGTCTTCTGCATCTTGACTTGGCTTTGAAAATGCCTTATCAAATTCTGATTGTGTAAGTGGGGAAATGTTTATGTATTCTTTTAGGCTGTTGATGCAATTTATGGCTCCTTGATATCCTAACGGCTTGCGTAAAATATAGATACAAGTAGCCATGGTCATGGCAGTAGTAAATAAAATAATTTTGTGCTCAGCGCCCAAACTAAGCACATTACTACTTGCTTCAAAGAATTGTTCTCTTTGATCTAAAACGTCAAGTATAACATTTGCATCTACAAAGACCTTCATGGCTATTTGTATTTTTCTGTCAGATATTCTTCAATAATGGTCTCTCCGTTGATATCCTTTATCTCTGGTGCTCCATCTCTTCTTGCAATGCCAATTAGGGCCTGCACACTGGGATGAAGTTCAGATATAGGGCGAACATGGTTTTTGATGCTTTGTTGGTTTGTCTTGCCTACAAGCATTTGGATACCAGCTTTCACGGCATCAGAAATACTGACATTATGCAGATTCGCATAATTTGCAGCGAGTCCATAGGTGTTATTGTCTAATGTTACAGTATTCATAATATTTATTTATTATTATATGATAATGCAAATCTACAATTTTATGCTGATAATACCAAATCTTTTATTGCTTTTTCTTTGCATTTTATTTCTCGCTTTCAATAATTTGCACTATCTTTGCATAAGATAGGCTGCATCTCGGCAAAATATTCAAGCAAGCTTGATATTCTGCTCTCGATTTGCACTATCTTTGCATAAAACATCAAGAGATGCCCATAATTGGCACACCAACCGAGTTTTTACATAGAGATAACCACGGTGGTAAAAGGATGTGTAAGTGAATGTTCAACTTAAAATATTTATCTTTATGAATTCAAAAAACAATTCAAACAAAACGAGTGTTGACAACGTATGGCAGTATGCCCAGTTGAGAATAATGGTTTATGCCAACCTGTTGGCGGCATGCACCGATGACGAATTGCGCGAGAAAACAAAACGAGAGCAACGTTACCGTGGCTGGACGCAAGAACGCAGCTATTATCTGCAAGCCCTGCGTGACGAATGTGAGCGTAGGGGAATTGAGTAAACAACATTTGTAACAACAAGGGAACAATAAAAAAACAACATTCTTAATAATATAATAAAAGATCATAATATTGTCTTTTGTTGTTCCCTTGTTGCTAGCATTGTTATCTATATAATAGCGTTGTTGTTATAAATAATATAGATAAGAAGGTGGGCTTACTATTTATAAGGACACATAAGGTTTTAATTATTTTCCGCCTTTCCTTCGGTTACACTCTCGGCACAGCATTTGGCAATTTTCTATGACAGTTCTTCCTTTATCACGCCAAGGGGTAATGTGGTCGCCCTCCATAAATTCAATATCAAATTCTTTACCGCACATGGCGCATTTGTGTTGTTGCTTTTCCCATACAGCAAGTTTAATCTTTTCAGGGAAAGAACGAAGGTCGAGATTATGCTCATCGCCCGTTAAAACATAAGGAATAATGCCTAACTGCTTTTGTATTTCGTCATCGCCTATTAAGTCGGCAATACGCTTCTCCATATCGTTGATGTCGAGCGCTTGTTCATGAAATTCGTCGTAAAACTTGGCCCAATCAATGCCCTTCATGATTTTCTTAAATTTCTTTATGTTGAAGGTAGATATAGCCCAGTTTAGAACGTTTTGAAAGTATGACCATAGTGGGCCAGCGCTAAGGTCGTGTTGATGTGCTGACATATACCCAACCGCTGTTTGTGGTTTACCATTACGTGTTTCATGGTCGGCCATCCATTCTAATGCCTTTTTTAAAAAGTCTTGACGAATAGGCGTTCCATTTACTAAATCTTTTCCTAATCGGTATGCACCACAATTGGTTTTAGAAAAATGTCGCTTGGCATCGCTCACGAAAGGGCCTGCGTATATCGCATTACGAATTTCTTGCTCGTTTAATGGCTTACCAGCAATGTTGATGGTTTGAAACCATTCTAACTTTTCCGACTCTTCGCCCTCACATACATATACGGTTAGTTTATAGTCGAGTATCTTTTTCCGTATGTCGGCAGGCTGGTTGAAGAAATTTTTGAAGTCGATAGCGAATTTGCCTGCTACATATTGGCAAAGCGATAGGGTGCGTTGCTGTCCATCCATCACTTCGTATGGGCACTCAGCATCTTCGCTACGCTTCACCCAATACATAACGTTGAGCGGATAGCCTTTAAGCACAGTGTTGATAACGGCTATCTGTTCTTTTTCGTTATAAATAAACTCGCGCTGGTAAGGTGGACGGATGTCAAGCAAACCGCCATAACCACGCACGCCTTGTTCTTCACTATCGATATAACCGCTGGTTATCTCGCCAACGGTTACCTCTAATTGCTTGATGGTCATCATAATGCAACTGAATTATTCTTTAGGGGTTCGACGAATAAATATTCTTGTAAATTGTCGCTTTCCTTTTACAACCGCGCAACCTCCTCTATCTTCTGGATGAATGCTGTATCCCACTTCTTTTAAAATCTCTTTCGGGGCGGAAGCTCGCGTGTTTCCACTTGCTTGCCAAATTATTTCAAATTGGTTTGGACAATATTTATCCAGGAAAGTTAAAGGAACTCCCATTATACCATCATAGTCATATGGTATGTTTTGTGTTCGGTTTACATCAATAGCATCATAGTTATCATATTTTGGGTATTCATCAGGTGTGTAATGACATACTAAATCAAGTTCTTCGTTACGCTTGGGTATCTCTAAATTGGTAAACCATGTAACACCTGAAACTCTAACCATTCCTTTCCTGTGGTCTCCTGCTGTTGCAATATCTTCATAAGGAGTTATAAAATGAGCGGCAGCCCCTTTAAAACCATACCCAAGCCAAACTTTGTTTTTTTGAATTAATGGAAAGAATTCTTTGTATGTTATATTCATTTGTCGACCAACAATTAAAAATTTCTTACCATATTCCATTAATTGTCCAATATATTCACGGAATAGTGAGAATGGCGGATTGGTTACAACAATATCTGCTTCTTTAAGCAAGTCGATACACTCTTGCGAGCGGAAGTCGCCTGTCTTCAGTGTCGACATTACGTTATTGTTGTTTTGAAGAAGATATCGCACGTCTGATAGGTCAACGGCACCATCGCCATTTTCGTCCTTCACCTCTGTAATTTCTACTTTATATGCTACTTTGGTGGGTTCATCATCAAAACCTTCAAAATGTAATATCAGTTCATTGCCTTGTACGGGTGAGCCATTATAACAGGTGCATATTAGTTTCTTCAGTCCGAGCTGGTTGAACCGAAGCGCAAAATACTTAAAGAAATTACTCTCGTAAGGGTCATCGCAATTGCAGAGCACCACCTTATTACGAAAATGCGGCCAATAATGTTGCAGCTCGCGTTCAATGTCAGAAAGTTGAGTGTAAAACTCATCCTTCTTTGCCACTTTTGCAGCGTTCAAATTCTTGTTTGCCATAAGTATGATTGATAGTTATAGTATACAACATCGGCATACAACTATCAATCCGCTAAGACGCAAAAAGGGCGTGATGCCTCTTATCGCGTTTAGCACGGGGCGGCGTCGGATGGAGCCCCAGATCTACCATAAGAATGCATCACGCCTATAGCGTGCTTGCATTGCTTTACCTGGTAGATAAGGGGCTTCATACGAAACGTATATATACGAGCCACCTATCACATATTATTTCCGTGCTTGTTATTCCAAATGAGTTTCCGACGCTCTTGGCTAAACGCGAAATAATAGCGAATGCTTAATTTTTCAACGATGTCTTAGAAAGGGCCGAAGCCAATTCTGTTTGTAAAGTTACAAATATTTATTGTAACCAAAGGCTTTCTGCTTGAAAATCTTTGTTGAGTAAGGAAAAACTGTGTTCTATCATAGGTTAACTCTTACAATTGTTTCTTATCGTCAATAGCTAAAATCTATCATTGTATAGATAAAAACATTTGTTTGTCTATCATAAAAAGCATATCTTTGCAGAAGATAGGCTACACCTCAGCATAATATTCAAGCAAGCTTGATATACTGCGTTCGGTTTGCACTATCTTTGCAAAAGATAATAACAACAAAAAGTATGGAAAGCAGAAAAGATATTGCTGCCGCTAAGAAAGCTTGCGGCTCGCACAACTGCACACAGGCTGTGTGCTGCACGTATCACGACTTTACAGGTCTTGATGAAGAAACAATAAGAAATGTGGGCAACAGCTTTGCCGCTGGTATGGGTAACATGGAGGGAACGTGTGGCGCGCTGGTGGGCGCTGGCATCGTTTACGGCCTTGCTGTGAAAGACCGTGCCAAGGCTATGAAGGGCATGCGCGTGATGATGAATAAGTTTCAGCAGCGCAATGGTGCTACGCAGTGCAAACTGTTGAAGGGTGTAGGCACTGGTGAGGTGCTTCGCGAGTGCCCACTTTGTGTGGCCGACGCGTCAGAGTTTTTGGAAGAATTGCTCGATGCTGAAGACAAATAAAAAAGAGACATAAACAGAAAACCCATAAACAATGAGATAGATATGGCATCAAAGTATAAGGCTGAAAACGAGAAAGACCGCTGCGTGGCTTGTGGCGTATGCGTGAAGGTGTCTATCGTCCACGCACATGGTGCGTGTTCTGCCCCATGGGTAATATGACACAAATGATTTGTAAACTTAAAAAATAAATGAAAAGGATGGAAAAACTGAATGAAATTATTAACGGAAGCCAACTGACACTGGTCGACTTCTTTGCCACATGGTGTGGCCCCTGCAAGATGATGCACCCCGTGCTGGAACAGCTGAAAGAGGAGATGGGCGACAGCCTTCGCATCATCAAGATTGATATTGATAAGAACGAAGCATTGATGGAGCAATATCGCATACAGTCGGTGCCCACGCTGATGCTCTTTAGAAAGGGCGATGCGCTGTGGCGACAGAGTGGGGCGATGAGCTTGTCTGACTTGAAGAAGGTTGTAAACAGCTATCAAGAATGAACTTACAACAGCTGAAATATATCATGGCCATCGACCGTTTTCGCAATTTTGCGAAGGCGGCCGATGCATGCAATATATCGCAACCTACGCTTAGCGCCATGCTCATGAAGTTGGAGGAAGAGCTTGATGTGCGCATCTTTGAACGTTCAAACAAGATGGTGACGCTCACTGCGGTGGGCGAAAAAATATTGCGACAGGCACAAACGGTGGTGATGGAAACCGACCGCATAACCGAGATTGTGCGTGAAGAAAAGGGGGCGCTTAGCAATGCCTTTTCGCTGTCGGTAGGCCCTACCATAGCACCTTATCTGTTGCCTAAGTTTATTAAGCATTACCGAGAAAACTATCCTTCGGTGGCACTTTCTATCAGTGAGATGAAGGCCAACTTTATGCTTGATGCTCTGCTGCGTGGCGAGCTGGATGCGGGCATTGCTATTGCAGACAACGTGCGCCCTGGAATTTTAGAGATACCGCTTTACAGCGAGCGCTTTTATGTTTATCTGGCTGAAAGCTGCTGGCGAAAGTTGCCCGTGTTTAAGCCCGAGAATTTGGAGCATGAAAATATGTGGATCATGAAAGAGGCGCAATGCTTGCGCGATAGCGCTTTCTCGTTTTGCAAGGTGCGTAGCAAAGGCCGACATATTTATGAGGCGGGCAGCATTGAAACGCTGATACGCATTGTTGACGAGAATGGGGGATATACCATCATTCCTGAGATGCACCTGCCTTTCCTTACCGAGCAGCAGCGTGCCAACGTGCGAAAGATTGAAGGCGACTATCTGTCGTTGCGTCGTGTGTCGCTTTATATCAAAGACGACTATGTGCGTGAGATGATGCTGAACACGGTTGTTAATGTGCTTAAAACTTTTATGCCCAACGGTATGCTGAACGAGGGTATAGTGAAATATGGCGTAAAGCTTTAGATGCGAAACTATGTTTGTGCGAAGCTGTGTTTATGCGAAGCCATGTTTATGCGAAGCCATGTTTATGCGAAGCTGTGTTTGTGCAATGGCTGGTTGTACAGCAAAAGCCTATTTATGTTAACGTTTTACTGATTTAAGTAAGAATGTTTATTCAAACCAAAAGTTTTATATACTTTTGTAGACTGGTGCTGCTGATGCGGCACAGAATAGACAATAGTTTTTTATTAAAAACCCAAAAAGAAATGAAAAGGAATATGATGATTATGCCATTGGTGGCGCTTGCACTGATGGCTTCTTGCACAGGAAAGAAAACAGCACAGGATGCTGAAAATACCGACACAACAAATGTAGCCGACAGCGCTAATGAAAACATTGCAGTTGACTTGGCTGCCGTAGCAGGAACCTATGAGGGAACGTTGCCTGCTGCCGACTGTCCGGGTATTAAAACCGTGCTGACGATAAATGCTGATAGCACCTATCAGTTGCAGCAAGACTATATTGACCGCAAAGACGGACACGATGAGGCCAGCGGCGTGCTGCAGGTGCTTGATGGCGGTGTACTGATGCTGGTGCGCCCGTCAAGTGGTGACCACACCTTCTATAAGGTAAAAGATGCTCAAAGCATTATGATGACCGACTCGCTGGGCAATGAGGCTGAAGGCGAAATGGCTAAGCTGTATGTGCTGAAGAAGAAATAACGGCTAAAGAAAGTAAATAAAAAAACTGCCAGTAAGAGGTTTTGAATACTCTTGCTGGCAGTTTCTTTTTTATTTATTATGTCTTGTCTTGTTTAATTCAATCCAAGATATTGTCTTCTTGAGACACAACGCCTTGTCCTATTCAGCCTTGAAGGTTGCTACGCGGTTGAATTCTACCTGGCGTGAGAGCTTATTGGTAGCACCCATACCCTTAGTGGTAAGACGGTTGGCATCGATGTTATATTTCTTTTTTACTGTATTAGCGTGTTGTACGAAATGCATATCGCATGTCTTCATGTAACGCGCATCTATTCATTATTCTTTTAACAGATGGGGCTTAAAAAGAGAACCTTAGTTTTGCTTTTCAATGATGTTCATGCCCACCTCTACGGCTTCCATGTTAAGAGGTATCATGGCGTGATGGCGCTCGGGCAGCGATTTGAACAGTGCGTGATGCAAGCCGTTGGTGCTTACCACGGGGCACACTTTCAGCAGTCCGCCCAGCACAATCATGTTAAACACCTTGGCATTTTTCATGTCGGCTGCCTTGTCCATGGCGTTAATGCGATACACATTAATGTCTTTGCGGGTGGGCGGGTTGATGATGCCGAAGCCGTCGTAGATGAGGATGCCGCCAGGCTTCACCTTTTCTTCAAAGCGGTCGAGCGAGGGCTGGTTGAGCACGATGGCTACATCATAGTGGCTCAAGATGGGCGATGAGATGCGTGTGTCGCTCACAATAACGGTAACGTTTGCTGTGCCGCCACGTTGTTCTGGGCCATAGGCGGGCATCCATGTTACCTCTTTGTTCTCCATCAGACCCGAATAGGCCAGTATCTTTCCCATTGACAAGACACCTTGACCACCGAAACCTGAAATAATTATTTCTTTTTTCATAGTGCTGTTGTATCTTTTAAGTCGCCTTTCGGGTATTGTTTGAACATATTTTCTTCCATCCACTTGTTGGCCTGTGCGGGCGACATCTTCCAGCCGCTGTTGCAGGTGCTCACAATCTCTACCAGCGACGATCCCTTGCCTGCCATTGATGCTTCAAAGGCTTTGCGTATAGCCTTCTTGGCTTGGCGTATGGCGCCTACGGTTTCAACGCTTTGGCGTGTAACGTAACAGGTGCCACGCAGCTGGGCTGCCAGTTCGGTGATGTTTAAGGGGTATCCGTGCAACTCGGGCACGCGGCCATAGGGGCAGGTGCTGGTTTTTTGTCCGAGAAGGGTGGTGGGGGCCATCTGTCCGCCAGTCATGCCATAGATGGCGTTGTTGATGAATATCAGCGTGATGTTTTCGCCACGGTTCAAGGCATGAATGCTTTCGCAGGTGCCTATGCAAGCCAAGTCGCCATCGCCCTGATAGGTGAACACCAAACGGTCTGGCCACAAACGTTTCACAGCGGTGGCCAGGGCTGGAGCACGTCCGTGTGCTGCCTCTTGCCAGTCGATGTCGATGTATCGGTAGGCAAATACGGCACATCCTACCGGACTGATGCCTACGGCCTTGTTGGTCATTCCCATTTCTTCAATCACTTCGGCCACCAGCTTGTGTACCACACCGTGTGAACATCCTGCACAATAGTGCATAGGGGTGTCGTTCATCAGCGTTGGCTTCTTGTAGACCAAGTTTTCAGGTGATATGATGTCGTTCATAATAGTTTCTCCTTTATTGCGTTCACTATCTCTTCAGGCTCGGGCACAATACCGCCCAAACGTCCGAAATGTTCTACTGTTACCTCGCCATTTACGGCCAGGCGCACGTCTTCAATCATCTGTCCGGCGTTAATCTCTACCACCAGCACGCCACGTTTGCCGTGCACTGCCTGTGCTATTTCTTTTTCAGGGAAAGGCCACAGGGTGATGGGGCGGAACAGTCCGGCCTTGATGCCTTGCTCGCGAGCAATCTCAATGGCTTTCTCGGCAATGCGTGCAGCGCTACCAAAGGCCACAATCATAATGTCGGTATCGTCGTCAAGCTGTATGGTTTCGTAACGCACCTCTTTTTCTTTGATGGTGGCATACTTTTTTTGCAGATGCTGGTTGCGCAGCTCCATGACCTCAGGTTTCAGCTCGAGCGAGGTGATGATGTTTGGCGCGCGGTCAGGGGTGCGACCTATTGATGCCCACGGACATTCTTGCTTTATCTCTTCTTCGGTGCGGCGTGGCTTTTGCGGGGGCAACACCACCTTTTCCATCATTTGTCCGATAACGCCATCGCTCAAGATCATTGCTGGGTTGCGGTAACGGAAGGCGAGGGTGAAGGCCAGGTCCATGAAGTCGGCCATCTCTTGCACCGAGTTAGGAGCCAATACAATTACGTTATAATCGCCATTGCCACCACCACGTGTAGCTTGAAAATAGTCGCTCTGTGAGGGCTGGATGGTGCCCAGGCCAGGGCCTCCGCGCTGCACGTTAACAAACACGCCAGGCAGTTCGGCACCCGCCATGTAGGCAATGCCTTCCTGCATCAGTGCGATGCCAGGGCTTGATGATGATGTGAAGACACGCTTTCCTGCGCCTGCTCCACCATAAATCATGTTGATAGAAGCCACTTCGCTTTCGGCTTGCAGCACCACCATGCCAGTGGTTTCCCAAGGTTTTAGCTTGGCCAGTGTTTCAAGCACCTCGCTTTGTGGGGTGATAGGGTATCCGAAGTAGCCGTCGGCACCGCAGCGTATGGCGGCGTGTGCAATGGCCTCGTTACCCTTCATTAGCATTATTTCTTGTTCTGCCATGATGTTGTTTTAATCCTCCAATCTTTTTTTGTAAACCGTGATACAACCGTCGGGACATACGATGCCACACGAAGCACAGCCTATGCAATCGTCAGGATTGACGGCCATGACATACGGGTATCCGTTGATGTTCACATTTTTTTGAGCCAGCGCTATCACATCTTTCGGGCAAGCTTCAACGCACAGTGCGCATCCTTTGCATCGATTGGTGTCGACAACGATAGCTCCTTTAAATTTTGCCATTTCTATATAATGATTTATTGTAAGCGCAACACGCTGTTCTGCAAATGGGAACAGTGGTTGTGCTGTGTAGTTTTCTCTTTAATAAAACCTGCACCTACCCTTTAAGGGTTATACATATCTTTACAGTAAAAGCCTAAGATGCTGTCGAGCATCTGTTTGGCTTCAACGGCTGGCGACAGTGGGTCAAGGCTGATGGCTTCGAGGTAGCAGTCGATGGCATGTTGCCAGTCGCCTTTACGTCGATAGTCGTTGCCTTGCTGGTAAAAGTCGTCGGCGGTCATAGGCTTGCACGTTTCCATTAGTATATCTCGTGCTTGCCCGCTGCCAGCGTGTTCTTCATCAACGAGCAGATGGTCATCGGACCTACGCCACCAGGCACGGGTGTGATGAATGAGCACAGTGGTGCTACCTCGTCAAACTTAACGTCGCCGCACAAACGGAAGCCACTTTTGCGCGATGCGTCGGGCACACGTGTGGTGCCAACGTCAATCACTACGGCTCCAGGTTTCACCATATCGGCGGTAACAAATTCGGGTTGACCGACAGCGGCGATGATGATGTCGGCTTCGCGACATTCGTCTTTCAGCGTTTTCGAGTGTGAGTGGCACACGGTAACGGTGGCATCGCCATACTGTTTCTGCAACATAAGTTGTGCCATGGGTTTGCCTACAATGTTGCTACGTCCCAGCACCACACACTTCTTTCCTGATGTGTTGATGCCATAGCGTTGCAGCAAGGTGAGTATGCCCAAAGGAGTGGCCGAGATGAAGCACGGCAAACCGATAGCCATACGTCCTACGTTTACTGGATGAAAGCCGTCAACATCTTTTCGATAGTCGATGGCCATCACTACCTTTTGCTCGTCGATATGTTTGGGCAGAGGCAGCTGTACGATGAAGCCATCAACATCATTGTCGCGGTTCAGACGGTCAACACATTGCAGCAGTTCGTCTTCAGTAACGTCGCTCTCATAGCGTATGAGGGTAGATTTGAAGCCACACTGCTCGCAAGCAATAACCTTGTTCTTCACATATGTTTCTGAACCGCCATCGTGTCCTACAAGTACGGCCACTAAGTGCGGACGTTTGCCACCCGCATCAACAATGGCTTTTACTTCGGCGGCAATCTCTTCTTTGATGGTTGCCGCTGTGGCTTTTCCGTCTATCAACTGCATGCTATCTTTGTTTTTTGTTGTTCCTAATATATATATGATAAGGTGTGGGGGTTATTACATCTTGGGCATCTTGGGCATGCCAGGCATACTTTTCATCTTGCCCATCATGCCAGCCATGCGTGCCATCTGGCTACCCGTAACCATCTTCATCATCTTGCGGGTTTGGTCAAACTGCTTGATAAGGCGGTTTACCTCTTGCAGGTCGGTGCCACTACCTTTGGCAATGCGCTGGCGGCGGCTCTGGTTCAGTATTTCGGGGTTGGTACGCTCCTTCGGAGTCATACTCTTGATGATGGCTTCGATGCCTTTAAAGGCGTTGTCGTCAATGTCAACATCTTTGATGGCTTTGCCTACACCTGGTATCATTGATGCCAAATCTTTCAAGTTACCCATCTTCTTGATTTGCTCAATCTGTGCGAGGAAGTCGTTGAAGTCGAACTTGTTCTTCTGAATTTTCTTCTGAAGCTTCTTGGCCTCTTCTTCGTCAAACTGCTCTTGAGCACGTTCAACAAGGCTCACGATATCGCCCATGCCGAGGATACGGTCGGCCATACGTGCGGGATGGAACACGTCAAGGGCTTCCATCTTTTCGCCTGTACCCACAAACTTGATAGGCTTGGTAACCACGGTGCGGATAGAAAGGGCAGCACCACCACGTGTGTCGCCGTCGAGCTTGGTCAGGATAACGCCATCAAAGTCGAGACGATCGTTAAACTCTTTGGCGGTGTTTACAGCGTCTTGACCTGTCATCGAGTCGACAACGAACAAGGTTTCGTCGGGGTTGAGGCTTTGCTTCAATCTCGTAATCTCGTCCATCATCTGCTCGTCAACGGCCAGACGACCCGCGGTATCGACAATCACCACATCATAGCCTTTGGCCTTTGCCTCTTGCACAGCGTGTGCGGCAATGGTGCAAACGTCTTTGTTGCCCTCTTCAGTATATACGGGCACGTTAATCTGTGCGCCCACAACCTTCAGCTGCTCAATAGCGGCAGGACGGTAAACATCGCAAGCCACAAGCAGCGGGTTCTTGTGCTGTTTCTGCTTGAGCAGATTGGCCAGTTTACCGCTGAAGGTGGTTTTACCCGAACCTTGCAAACCGCTCATCAAGATGATGGCGGGACGACTGGTGAGGTGCAAATCGGCAGCCTCGCCACCCATCAGTTCGGCCAACTCGTCGTGTACGATTTTCACCATCAGCTGACTGGGCTTGACCGCTGTGAGCACATTCATGCCCATCGCTTTCTTCTTTACCGTGTCGGTGAAGGTCTTGGCCACCTTGTAGTTGACGTCGGCGTCAAGCAGTGCGCGTCGCACGTCTTTCAGGGTTTCGGCTACGTTAATCTCGGTGATTTTTCCTTCACCTTTCAGTATCTTAAAACTGCGCTCAAGTCTGTCGCTTAAGTTCTCGAACATACGATTGTCTTTATTTTTTTATATGGTGATACAATTATATTTTTCTTCGTTTTGTGTAAATATACATTGGATGGAAAAGCCATATGCCACTTTTACCGCGTTTGTAATAAAAGCGGACATATTTATTCCCCATCTCTGTATATTTGTGCAAAAGTAGACATTAAATAATGAAAAGTGGCATTTGTCGCGGTCGTTTTAAAATATTTTAAAACAGTTTTTCACAATCTTGCGCACATATATAGGTAGTGTGCAATTTTTTTTAAACCCTTTTTCGTGGGTTATCGAAAAACAAAGCGCCCCACCAGTGGTAGGTGGTCGCTGAAGCCATTGTGGTACACAGGACCTTGATAGTTGCGCCGGGGTTTGAAGCCCCCATAACGTTCGTCGGGTTCGGTAAGAAAGGTGGCATCGTTAATGTAACATTCTGTGGCACAGGGCAACAGCGCTGGGCTTACCAGAATGTGGTCGAGGCTGCCCCAAGCACCGTGATAACGATAGGTGCCTTTAGCGCCCCGTGGTCCTTTTGCTTGAGCCGTAAGGTTGACAAGGCCGTGCGATAAGATGTTTTTCATAATGCCATCGTCGGCATACATATTGAAGTCGCCCGCCACGATAATGCGTGCCTGGTTGTTGGTGGCATAGATGCTGTCAATGGTTTCAGATAGACGTTGAGCGGCGTGCTGGCGGAACGGGCGCGACAGCTTCTCGCCTCCGCGTCGACTGGGAAAATGTATGCCCACAATGTGCAGCGTGTCGCCACTGATAATGAGCCCTTTAGCATACAATATGTCGCGTGTGGGGCGCATGCCTTTCATGGGTGCAATGCGTATGGCATGACTGCTGAGCAGGCGAAATGCCATGGGCGAATAAAGAAGGGCCACGTCGATGCCTCGCTCGTCGGCCGACTGTGTGACCACATAATCGTATCGTGCGTTGCGCAACAGCGAGCGTCGTGTAAGGTCGCGCATCACCGTGTCGTTCTCAACCTCGCACAGCACCGCCATGTCGGGCACGGCAGCATCTTTCAGGTTCGCACACGAAAGCAGTGTTTGTCCAGTGCGATCAAGCTTTCGCCAATAGCGTGTTTTGCTCCAGCGGTAGGTGCCAGAGGGCGTATATTCGGTATCGTTCTTCCCTTTGTCGTGTTGCGTGTCGAATAGGTTCTCGCAGTTTAGCTCAACAAAAGTGAAGGCTTGCAGCACGAAGCTGAGCGCTAAAAGTAGGTGTGCCATAGGCTAAATAGTATAGATAAAAAATTTGAGGGCCGCCAATCAGCGACCCTCAACCAACACAAAAACTAAACTAGACTTAACTAAATTGACATTGTAGACTTTCACAAGCCTTCCTGTCTATGTATGCTGCAAATATAGCAAATATATTCAATATAAACAAAATAATATTCGCTTTTTTTGCTTCGGGGGGGGGTAAAAATGCTTGATTTATGTGTTATAGGCCAATAATCAAGCCATTTATCCCTATTCTTGAGCGTTTAATCCAAAATTTATTGTGCGGTTGAGAAGATAAAAATCGAGCACCGTCATGGCGGCCATTGCCTCTACCACAGGCACCGCGCGTGGCAAGACACAGGGGTCGTGTCGGCCTTGTGCCTTGAAGGTAACCGCCTCGCCTTGTCGGTTCACCGTTTGTTGCGATTGCAAAATAGTGGCTACGGGCTTGAAAGCCACGCGAAAGAAGATGTCTTGCCCGTTGCTTAGGCCGCCTTGTATGCCGCCACTGTGGTTGGTGCGGGTGGTTACGCCGCCGTGGCTATTGGGCAAAAACACATCGTTTTGTTCGCTGCCACGTGCCGTTACGCCTGCAAAGCCCTCGCCATATTCGAAACCTTTTACAGCGTTGATGCCCAGCATTGCTTTGCCCAGTGCGGCGTGCAGCTTATCAAATTCGGGTTCGCCCAAGCCTACGGGGCACCCTTTTATCACACAGCTGATAATGCCGCCAATGGTGTCGCCCTCGGCTTTCACCTGAGAGATGAGTTGTTCCATCTGCAGTGCCTTCTCTGGGTCGGGACATCGCACAGCATTGCTCTCGGTGAGCGACAGGTTGTATGGGTGATAATCGCGCTCGAGGGCAATGTTTCCCACCTGCGATGTATATGCTTGCACACTGATACCCAATTGTTTAAGCACCATCTTTGCCAGTGCTCCACCCACACAGCGTGCTATGGTGATACGTGCCGATGTGCGTCCGCCACCGCGATGATCACGCACGCCATACTTTGTGTTATAGGTAAAGTCGGCATGCGAGGGTCGGAACAGGTTGCGCAGGTTTTCATAATCGGCCGAGTGCTGATTGGTGTTGCGCACCACAAAGCCGATGGGGCATCCTGTCGACTTGCCTTCAAACACGCCACTGAGCAGTTCTACCTGGTCGGCCTCTTTACGGCTGGTGGTGATGCTGCTTTGTCCGGGGCGTCGGCGGTTCAGTTCGCTTTGAATAAAGTCGATGTCGATGTTGATGCCTGCAGGCATGCCATCAACGACGCCGCCCACAGCTGCTCCGTGACTTTCGCCGAACGTGGTGAGCGTGAAAATATTTCCGAAGGTGTTTCGCATAACGGTGTAGAGGTTGTGTTGTGTGTGCTATATATAAGGTGTAGGGGTGTGGGGTGTTATGGGGGCGGTTTGTGTTTAGTGACAGTGTCCGCAGCAGCCCCCTTTGTGGTTGTGCTCGTGGTCGTGTCCGCCACAGCCACCACCGCAGCTCTCGCAGCTTCCACCACATCCTTCGCCGCTCATGCGGTTGATGATGTCTTGTATCTCTTCATTTGTAGCGGTGCGGCTTTCCACTACCGAACCCTTGAAGTTCAGTGTCTTACCAGCCAGCGGGTGGTTCAAGTCAACCTTCACCTTATCGGCACTAACCTCAGCCACACGTGCCATGAAGCGCTGTCCCTCTTCGTTCTGCAACGGAATGATGGCATCTTTCACAATATGCTCGTGGTCGAAGCGACCGTTGATGGTGAAGATCTCTTTGTCAAGATCAATCACGTGCTCGTTGATATATTCGCCATAAGCCTGTTCGGGTGTGAGCTGGAAGTCGAATTCGGCACCCTTCTCCAGTGTTGTTACAGCTTGTTCAAAGCTGTCGAGTGTGATGCCGAAGCCCGAGATAAATACGAAAGGCTTATTTACGGGAGCCTCTTCTACCAGCGTGGTACCCTCGTTGTCGATGGTGTAAAGCTTGTAGGCCACAGCTACAAACTTGTTGTTGTTTTGTTCCATTGTTTTATAATGATTTTTTTGTTATATTGCTAAGCAAGTTATATTGTCTGTGCAAAAGTACAATAAAATATTCAAATTACAGACCTTTTTCTCAGAATAGATGCTTACGCACAACAAGAGGGCGGTAGGTAAAATGGCTGGAAAAAGGAAAGTTAGTGCTGGCATTGTTGGTTGTTTCATGTTTTTTTTGTTATTTTGTAGGCAAATATTCTAACGTTATGAAGCAAACTTGCGGTCGGTGGCGGCACTTGATACAGCCCGTCCGCTACACCTTATTATATATATACCTCTGCATGGCTGTTTTGCTGAGCCCACTGCCCGCCATGGGGCAGCAGACGCAGTATGGCAAACTGTCGGGGCAGCTGAGGCAGTGGGTGCGCCACGAGGCACAACGCTTGCCAATGCAAAAAACGATGGGGCGGCACGTTCAACCTCAGGTGTGTGCTTTTGTGCAGACACGGTCGGCCACCGATGCTGACGCTTTGCCCCAGCATGGCTGCACCGTGCTGAGGCAGTATGGCGACATTAGCATTGTGCAGATGCCACTGAGCAGCGTGCCCGCTTTGAGTGCCGATGCCCGCGTGTGTCGTATCGAGGCGCAACAGGGCACGCGCCCTTTGCTCGACTCGGTGTACATACAGGTGGGCGCTCGCGAGGTGTATGCCGCCCAGCAGTTGCCCCAAGCCTTTACAGGCCGTGGGGTAGTGGTGGGGGTGCAAGATGTAGGCTTCGACCTTACGCATCCCACATTTCTCGATCGCAATACCTCCAGTTGGCGCATCCAGCGTTTTTGGGACATGCTTTCTACCGACACTATTGACAGCCCCCTGTTTGTAGGTGCTGCCTATGAGGGCGAAGCGCTGAAAACCTATGCCCACTCGCGCGATGCTCACCTCATCAGCCACGGCACCCATACCGCAGGTATAGCGGCGGGCACGGGCTTTGGCACTGCCTATCGTGGGGTGGCCTATGATAGCCAACTGTGCCTGGTGAGCAATGCCGTGAGCGATGATGCCGAACTGATAGACAGCACGCAACGCTATAAATATACTTATGCCACCGATGCCTTGGGCTTTCAGTATATTTTTGATTATGCTGAGGCGTGTGGCTTGCCCTGTGTGATTAATTTCAGCGAAGGCTCAACCCAAGATTTTCATGGCGACGACATACTGTATAACGAGGTGATAAACCGCATGACGGGCCCTGGCCACATTCTTGTGGCAGCGGTGGGCAATGACGGATGGCAATGCAACTATTTCAGAAAGCCTCGTGGCGAGCAGGCCATGGGCGCCTTCATTCGCAAGTGGGGCAAGCGTGTGGCTTTTACGTTACAGGCCGATACCTCTTTCGACCTTCGACTGAAAGTGTGGAACCATCAACAGCCAGAAACCTATGTGCTGCCTATGAGCGAAGTGCTGTTGGCCCCCGACTCAACGTTTACTGACACCCTTGCGCTTTGTTCAGACAATTATGTGCTCACTGTTCAGGCTTACCCTTCGTGCTACGATTCCACACAAACCTGTTACGATGTAGCGCTTAGCGCCGATATTAGGGTGGGCATGGTTAAGGCCGTGTCGGTAGAGGTGATGGGTAAGGAAGCCGATGTGACCTTTTATCGGTTGGTGGGCGAACTATACGACAATGCTCTCGACCCTACCTTATCGGCAGGCGATGCGTCGCATAGCATCCTTAGTCCCTCGTGTGCCGCATCGGTCATTGCGGTGGGGGCTACCGCCTACCGCACGCAGTATGTTAATTCGGTGGGCGATGTGCAGGTATATAACGCGGGCACTCATGGCCAACGAGCCCACTACTCGGCCATTGGTCCTACCTATGATGGCCGCATAAAGCCCGATGTGATGGCGCCTGGCACCAACATCATCTCGTCGTATAGCAGCTATTACATCAGTGAACAGGCGTCGCCCGAGTCGTCGCTGGTCAGCACCTTCGCGTATAATGGTCGCACCTACGCCTGGCAGAGCGACGCGGGCACCTCGATGGCAGCACCCGTGGTGGCAGGCGTCATTGCCCTTTGGCTACAGGCTCGCCCTGACTTGTCGCCCGTCGAAGTGATTGATGTGCTGCGTGCCACCTGTCGTAGGCCCGACCCCTCGCTCACGTATCCTAATAACCTGTATGGCTATGGTGAGATTGATGCCTATCGTGGCTTGCTTTACCTGCTGGGCATTGATGGCATTGCCGACCTCTCGCACCAGCAACCCACACGCGCCACCTTTAGCATTGATGCCCAAGGCTGCGTAACTGTGCACTTGGCTGCCCCTGCATCTCGCCCCTTCAGCATACAGGTATATAGCACAGCGGGCCAGCGGTTGGCCACCCATCAGTTTGTGGCAGGGCAGCGCCAATACACTTTTTCGTTGGCGCATCTGCCACACGGCATCTATGCCTTGCAGCTGAACGGGGGTAATGATGGTTTTACGGGCTCGACCCTGGTGCGGAGATAATTTTTAAAAAGATTTAAATGTGAAAGATTGTGAAATATTTTCTCGTTTTTTCCTTTTTTATGTCCCATATTTTGTGTAAGTTTGTACCCATCAAATTACAGTCTGAAAGCATTGGTTTCAGACTGTGAAACCCAGCATATTACAGCCTGAAACCAAGGGTTTCAGAGCCTGAAATGCCGCGAATCAGAAATGAGGGGTATCACTTTTGAAAACTGTAAGCAAACAGAGCTTATTTACTTACAGATTGAAAGAAAAACGCCCCTCAACGTCTATTGATATGTAAAAGGGGGAAAAATGTACGAATTGTAAAAAGATGTATAAAAAGATAAAAATATGAAAAGTGTAAAGATTGTATTGTTGGCCGTGGTGACGGCCCTTATGGTGTCGTGTGGAACGACCCGTGTAGTGCCCATTTCAGGGCGAACCCAAACGCTTTTGGTAAACGATGAACAGGTGTTGAGCCTGAGCAACCAAGAGTATAGCAACTTTATGAAGAGCGCTAAAGTGTCGACCAATAGCGCCAAAACTGCCATGGTAAAACGTGTAGGACAGCGTTTGGCCTCGGCTGTTGAAAGTTATCTGAAAAGTAATGGATTGTCAAGCGAGGTGAAAAATTTCAGTTGGGAGTTTAACCTTGTGCAGAATAAAGAGGCCAACGCCTTTTGTATGCCTGGCGGAAAAATTGTGGTGTATGAAGGTCTGCTGCCCTATACGCAGAACGAGGCTTCGCTGGCCATCGTGTTAGGGCACGAGATAGCCCATGCTGTGGCCAAACATTCAGCTGAACAGATGAGTACCCAAATCAGAAACCAGTATGGCACACAGATATTGGGAGGCGTGCTCCAGGCTGCAGGTGTAAGCTCTACCACCACCCAGTTGGCACAAATATTGACGCAGAAAGGGTTGCAGTTTCGTAGCCTAAAATATTCGCGCAACCACGAAACTGAGGCCGACCGCATGGGCTTAATTTTTGCCGCCATGGCAGGTTACGATCCCAGCGTGGCCGTAGCTTTTTGGCAGCGTATGGCGCAAGGCAATGGCAACAGCAACCAGAGCGATATGTTTAGCGACCACCCCTCTGATGCTAAGCGCATTGCCACCATCAAAGCCGAGTTGCCCGAGGCGCTAAAATACTACAAGGCTGCCGTTGCCACTACCACCACTACGACGAAGAAAACCACTTCAACCAAGAAGCGTACCACTACGTCGAAGAAGAGAAAGTAGAAATAAAGAAGTGCAAAAACATTTGCTATCTACTGGAAAATCATTACCTTTGCACGTATGAGAATAGACATTATTACCGTATTGCCCGAAATGTTAGAGGGCTTTGTCAACGAATCGATACTGGCACGAGCCCAGAAAAAGGGCTTGGCCGAGATACATCTGCACAATCTGCGCGACTATTCTACTGACAAGTGGCGCCGCGTAGACGACTATCCTTATGGCGGATTTGCTGGCATGGTGATGCAGTGTGAGCCTATTGACCGTTGCATATCGGCACTGAAGGCCGAGCGCGATTATGACGAGGTGATATTTACATCGCCCGATGGCGAGAAGTTTGATCAGCATATTGCTAACGACCTCTCGCTGAAAGGTAACATCATTATCTTATGCGGACATTATAAAGGTATTGACCAGCGTGTGCGCGACCACCTTATCACACGCGAGATATCGGTGGGCGACTATGTGCTGACGGGAGGCGAACTGGCCGCTGCTATTATGGCCGATGCCATTGTGCGCATCGTTCCTGGCGTGATAGGCGATGAGCAGAGCGCTCTAAGCGATTGTTTTCAAGACGACATGCTTTCGGCACCCATCTACACACGTCCTGCCGACTATAAAGGCTGGAAGGTGCCCGAGATACTGCTCAGTGGCAATGAGGCAAAGATAAAGAATTGGGAAATGGAACAGGCTATGGAACGCACCCGTCGCCTGCGTCCTGATTTGCTTGAAAAATAGTTTCTTTAGTTGACGAGTTAACATGTAAACAAGTTGACGAGTTGACATGTAAACAGATTGACGAGTTGACAAGCTGCTTGCTTTGATGAATTAGGTTCATAGCAAGGATAACAGTTTGTCAACTCGTCAACTTGTTTATATTCACACAAAGCAAGCAACTCGTCAACTTGTCAACTCGTCAACTTGTCAACTGACCTACAAAACTTTTCGCCCAGCGCAAATCCTTCTTCATATAGGCGTTCAAGCTTGGCCGTGTCTTTCGCCATGCGTGTCACCTCCATTGGTCGTTCTGGGCGTATGCATATTATTTGGCCAGCAGCTTCCATACGGTCAATCATCTCCAATTGTTTGTTATAGGCCGCTATGCGCCTACTGAGGGCCACACGCAGGCGTGGATAGTTGCGGTAGATAAAGCGCGGTATCTTATAGTCGCGCCCTGTCTCGCGATAGCCCTTGTTGCGGGTGCACACCACCACATTGAAGGGGTGCCCCGTATCGATGGCGCGCTGCACAGGTATGCTGTCAACAATGCCACCGTCGAGCATCGGAATACCGTCAACCTCAACAATCTTGCTCACATAAGGCAAACTGCTTGATGCCCGTACAATGTCAAGGGCACGCTGGCGGTCGTGTTTTTCGCTAAGGTACATGGCTTGCCCCGTTTGGCAGTTGGTGGTAACCATCTCAAAGGTGCATTGGTTGTTGAAAAAGGTGTCGAAGTCGAACGGCAAATATTGGTTCGGAAATTTGTCGTACAGCAGTTTGCGGTCAAAAATACAACCTTGTGTCACCAGATGGCGTATGCCAATATAATTATAACGTGCCAGATAGTCGATATTTGAGATACGGGCTCTTCGTGGCTGATGGCTCATGTACGACATACCATTGCAGGCTCCTGCCGAAACAGCCACCACATAACGAAAATAAAGGTCGTGTTTCATGAAACCGTCAAGCACACCACTGGTAAACACGCCACGCATGCCTCCACCTTCTAATACCAAGCCTGTATTCCTATTAATGTGCATATTAATATAATAATGGTTAATTTCATTACAAAGTTACACAATTTATTAGAAAAAGTAGTAACTTTGCAAACATATTGATAATAATTTTTAAAAATGTTTGACAAACAGACGTATATAAACCGCCGCGCTAAGCTTAAAGAACTTGTGAAAAGCGGCATTATTATCCTCTTCGGAAATAACGAGTCGCCTTGCAATTTTCCCAATAACGGTTATTATCCGTTTCGTCAAGACTCGTCGTTTCTCTACTATTTCGGACAAAACCGCGATGGACTGGTAGGTGTTATCGATATCGACAACAATATCGAGACGCTGGTGGGCAACGATATCGACATTGAAGATATTGTGTGGTATGGCAGCGTAGACAGCGTGCACGATATGGCACAACAGGTGGGCGTTGACAATTCGGCTCCCATGAAAAGCCTGAAAACCATCTGCAACGATGCTATGCGACAGAAACGCACCATACATTTCTTGCCGCCCTACCGTTACGATATTAAACTGCAAATATTCGACCTCTTGGGCATACACCCCAATCAGCAGAAAGAGTCGGCCAGCATGCCACTCATCAAGGCTGTGGTGAAGATGCGTTCTGCCAAAGAGCCACAAGAGATTGTTGAACTGGAGAAGGCTGCCGAGATAGGCTATAGAATGCACACCACCGCTATGCGCTTAACACGTGCTGGCGTGACAGAGAAGTTTGTGGGCGGACAGGTTGATGGCGTGGCCAATTCGTATGGTGCCATGGTAAGTTTCCCCACTATCTATAGTCAGCATGGCGAGATTATGCATGGTAACCCCTCAATGGCAGTGCTTGAGCCTGGACGCTTAGTGCTGTGCGATGCGGGTGCCGAAAACATCAACAACTATTGTTCTGACAACACGCGCACCATGCCCGTAGACGGCAAGTTTACACAGCGCCAGTTAGAGATATACAGCATTGTTGAGGCTTGTCACGACCACGCTCTTGAGGTGGCCAAACCTGGTGTGAAATGGATGGACGTACACTTTTCGGTTTGCCGACTGATGACCGACCGCCTAAAGGAACTGGGACTGATGAAGGGCGACACTGAAGAGGCTGTGCGTGCAGGCGCTCATGCTATGTTCTTGCCTCACGGCTTAGGACACATGATGGGCATGGACGTGCACGACATGGAGAACCTTGACCAGATAAATGTGGGCTTCGATGACGAAACTCGACCTAACCTTGAGCAGTTTGGAACCAACTGTCTGCGCATGGGACGCCGACTGGAAGAGGGCTTCGTGGTGACTGATGAACCTGGCATCTATTTCATTCCAGCACTTATCGACGAATGGAGAGCCAACGGACATTGCAAAGACTTTATCAACTTCGACCTGCTGGATACCTATAAAGACTTTGGTGGCATACGTATTGAAGACGATGTGCTCATCACTGCCGATGGTTGTCGCTTCTTGGGCAAACAGCGCATACCTTATCATCCTAAAGATGTTGAGGTATTTATGGCCGAGAACAGATAGGCAAACAATATGCTTTAAAGCAATAAGAGATTGATATAAGAGAATACAGAAAACATTTATTAGAAAACCAAACGTATTTATGAAAAAAATCTTTACGCTGGCACTGCTCGCGCTGCTGGCTATGGGTGCTAATGCACAGGACAAAAAGGATGACGCCAACAAGAACAAACCTGTGTTCACTGTTGTAAAGTCGAACCCCATCACAAGTATCAAGAACCAGAACCGTAGCGGTACCTGCTGGGACTTCTCGGGTCTGTCATACTTTGAGAGCGAGATCTTGAAGAAGTCGGGCAAAACATACGACCTCTGCGAGATGTTTGTTACGAACAAAACTTATATGGATCGCGCCACAATGGCCGTACGCATGCATGGCGATGTATCGTTTGCTCAGGGCGGTAGCCATTACGATGTGCTGTATTGCTTGAAAAACTATGGTATCTGCCCCGAAGACGCTATGCCATTGCCTGGCACACTGTATGGCGACACACTGGCCAACTTCAACGAGTTCTTCGATGTAATGACTCCCTATGTTGAGGCTGTGGCTAAGAGCAAAGCTAAGTCGCTTTCACCCGTGTGGAAGCAGGGCTTGCAGGGCATCCTCGACTCATATCTAGGCAAGTGCCCCGAAAGCTTCAAGTATGAGGGCAAAACCTATACTCCGAAGTCGTTTGTTGAGAGCCTCGGCCTCAATCTCGACGACTATGTGTCAATCACCAGCTTCACACACCATCCTTTCTGGACACAGTTTACTGTTGAGGTACAGGACAACTGGCGCTGGCCGCTCAGCTGGAACGTGCCCATGGACGACATGATGCGCATCATTGATAACGCTGTCATGAACGGTTACACCGTAGCATGGGGTGGCGACGTGTCAGAAGAGGGCTTCACACGCGATGGTCTGGCTATCGCTTACGATACAAAGAAAGTTCAGAGCCTCGCTGGTAGCGATGCTGCTCGCTGGCTGAAGCTCACTTCCGCACAGAAGAAGAACATGATCGACTCGCTGGGCGTAAACGCTCCTGAGGTGGTGCCCACACAGAAGATGCGTCAGGATGCTTACGACAACTGGGAAACTACTGACGACCACGGTATGCACATCTATGGTATTGCTAAAGACCAGAACGGTCGCGAATACTATATGGTGAAGAACTCTTGGGGCGAGCACGGTACCTACAAAGGCGTTTGGTACATGTCGAAGAACTTCATCGCCTACAAGACTATGGACTTTGTTGTAAACAAAAACGCTATTCCTAAGGATATCCGCAAGAAGCTGGGTATCTAATAAAGATAACTCGTGATAGGCTAATAGGTTATCTTAGCTATCAGCCTATCCCATATTTTTGCATCGCCGATGCCTGCTGAACAGTATGTGTTGCATACGCAACTTGCACTGTCAGAGGCATCGGCGATGTTCTTTTTGTAGCCTTTTGCAAAGCATTTTACCCTTAAGTGGCTTTTTTTTGTTGACTATGACAGTTTTGAAAAATAAATTGTGTATTTTTGCACCAAATAAAAACTATTTATACCTATTAGGTTTTACCCTTGCAGAAAGATCTTGTATCTTAAATACTTTAGCAATAAGAATTGTTTATTATACGTAGGTTAATTATTCATTCTACATCATATATACTAAAAAACATGGAACAAAAAGGTAGAAAAAGCTATTGCCTTCACGCTATGGTGGCAATGATGATGGCGTTCTTTATGATAGGAACGCTGGTAACAGCCCAAGCTCAAACAGCAAATGTATGGGCAACGATGAAAGGCGACATCACAATGTTTATGGCTAACGACTTAGGACGCAACGGATATTATGACCAGAAACCCATTGCCGAACTGATGGGCAATATGGCTAAAACACTGAAACCTAAGTGTGTGCTGGCCGCTGGCGATATTCATCATTTCAATGGCATAGCCTCGGTGAACGACCCCCTGTGGAACACTAATTATGAATGGGTGTATTCGCATCCGGAACTGATGATCGACTGGTTTCCTGTGCTGGGCAACCACGAATATCGTGGCAACACGCAGGCCGTGCTCGACTATGGTAAGGTGAGCCGCCGATGGATGATGCCTGCTCGCTATTATACAAAGGTGTTTGACAAGAAAGGCCTCACCGTGCGCGTGGTGTTTATCGATACTACCCCGTTTATTGAGCGTTACCGTGTGTCGGATGTTTACCCCGATGCTCGCAAGCAGGAAAACAACCCGCAGCTGCAATGGCTTGATGCCACCTTGCGCAATGCGCATGAAGACTGGGTTATTGTTATAGGTCATCACCCCATATATGCTTATACTGATAAGAAAGATATTGAACGTAAGGATATGCAGCGTGCCGTGTTGCCCGTGTTGCAACGCTATAAAAACGTTGATGTGTATGCTTGCGGACATATTCACAACTTTCAACATATACGTATGACGGGCGATGCTATCGACTATGTTGTAAACGGTTCGGCCTCGTTGGGTCGCGATGTAAAACCCACCACGGGCACCGTGTTCTGCAGTAGTGCCGATGGCTTCTCGGTGTTCTCGGCCACAAAGAAGCAGTTGTGCATGTATATGATCGATAAAGACGGAAACATTATTCACACCATTACGCGTAATAAATAGCGATATGCGTAAACATATTATCTTATTGTCGGCTGCCGTGATGGCGACCACAATAGTTTGCGCCCGCGATATTGACGGACGGGTGAACGATAGTGCTACTGGCGAGCCATTGGTGGGCTCGGTAGTGAGGGTTAAGGAGCTGGCAAACATTCATGCCACGACAGGGCTTGATGGCTCGTTCTCGTTACGCGGATTGCCTGAACATGGACAGTTTACCCTGGTGATAAGCTACTTGGCTTACAGCACTGTTGAACATCGTGTAGATGTGAGCACTACCGAAGGACGTATCAATATTGCTTTGCACGAAGCCTCCCGACAACTCAATGAGGTGCAGGTGATGGGCTTTCGAGAGAAGCGTACTGACCGCAGCGCCATGGCTTTAGAGAAAAATGCGGGCACGGTGCTCAACGTTACCAGTGCGCAGAGCATTCAGCTATCGCCCGACATTAATGTTGCCAACGTGTTGCAGCGTGTGTCGGGAGTAACGATGGAGAAAGATGCCACAGGCGAGGCCTCGTATGCCATCTTACGAGGTATGGACAAACGTTACAACTATACCTTGGTAAACGGGGTGAAGATTCCCAGTCCCGACGATAAAAACCGATACATCCCATTAAACCTCTTTCCGAGCGATTTGATGGACCGTCTTGTGGTGTCGAAAACACTCACAGCCGATATGGAGGGCGATGCTGCTGGTGGCGTGGTAGATATGGTGATGAAAGATGCTCCTGCACGCTTTTCGCTGCAAGCCAATGCTGCTATTGGTACCACCGATTATTATATGCATAGCAACCGTTCCTATCTTTCGGCTGATCGCAGTGACATCACGCGTCGAGCTCCTTATGAGACAATGGGCGCCGACTATAAGGCTACCACGGCCGACTTTAAAACGGGGGGCACACGCATCTCGTCGCATGATATGCCAGCGCCTAACGTGGTGGCGGGCCTCTCGGTAGGGCACCGTTTTTGGGACAACCGCGTGGGCGTAACGCTGGCGGGCAGTTTGCAAAATATGTATCGTGGCACCGAGCGTACCTATAATGGTGTGAAGATGGCTACGGGCCAAGCCACCATGTATGTTCATTCGCTGCAACATCGTTATTATTCTATTCATGACCTTACGGGGGGCTTGCATGCCAAAATCGACTTTGCTCCTGTGCGCGGTCATAAAATAGAATGGTATAATATGTTGGTGGGCACCTCGTCAGAAAATGTGCGATACACTAATACAATCAAAACCGAATATATAGATAAAACATCTTATTCGCAAGATGACGAAACAAGATCGATGCAACTATCGCAACGCATCTTGGCCACACACCTCAAGGGCACGCATCATTTTGGCGATGACTTGACGGTCGACTGGGCGGGCATCTTCTCTGAGGCACGAGCCAAAGATCCTGATCGTGTGTATCAGTCGCTCACCAATTATGTGACAACCGACGATACCTCGATAGGGGGTTACTGGACAGGCAACCACACCATTGCCAAAACACAACCCCGTGATATGACACGACGCTTCCAGCATAACACCGACCGCGACTGGGCTGGCTATGCCAATATTGCTTACGACCAGCATCTCACTGCTTTTGATGTTTTGTGGAAGGCGGGTGCACAGTATCGTCGCAAAGAACGTAAAAACCGTTTCTACTCGTACGACTTTAACCCATCCGACATTACGCAGACACTGCAAGGTAATGGTTTCGACCAATATAAAAATATAGGCTGGACCTGCACCACACCTTATTCGCAAGCCTCGCAGCTGAATTACGACTCGAAGGAGCACATAGGCGGAACCTATGGCATGCTGACCTTGAAAATATCGTGGGCCGAACTGTATGCAGGATGTCGTGTTGAGCACACTAACCAGATATACACCATGCTTCAAAAGTTTAAGAACATGGGGCAGGTGGGCGAACAGAGCTATTGGGATGTGTTGCCATCGGCATCGCTAAAGTGGAAACCCACTGACAATATGAACATACGCCTGTCATATTATCGCTCAATCAATCGTCCAGGCTTTTACGAAATAGTGCCTTACCAACTGATGGGCGAAGAGTATATGGAGCGTGGTAACCCCACGTTGAAGCGTGCCCGCATTGACAATGTCGACCTGAGATGGGAGTGGTTTCCATCGCCCACCGAGCAGTTACTCGTAGGCTTGTTCTATAAATATCTGAAAAATCCTATCGAGCAAGTGTTTGTCAGTGCCGAGAATCATGGCGCGGGTGGTACCAACGATTATTATATGCCGCAAAACTTGGGCAACGCGCGCAACATGGGCGTAGAAATCGACGTGGTGAAGTATGTGCGCCACTTTGGTGTGAAGGCCAACTATACCTATACACACTCGGCCATCACCACCTCGAAACGTCAATACAAAGAGGGTAGCGCCGAGTTTCTGTCTGACGTAACGCAAACCCGACCTTTGGTAAACCAGGCTCCGCACACCGCCAACGTGTCGCTGATGTATAAAGATACGGCACACGGATGGAACGCCCAACTGGCATCGGCCTATACGGGCACACGTTTAGCTGTGGTGTCGCCTTTTAAAAATGCCGACCAGTGGGATAAGGGCATGTTTTCGCTCGACCTCAGCGCTGAGAAAAAGTTTAAGGGTGGACTAAGCCTCTTCATGAAGGCAAACAACCTGACCGATGCTAAGCGTGAACGCTATCTGAAGACGGTGAACACTGAGAACGTTGGCCTTGAAGGACAGAAGCTCGACCGCACCATTGTGGGCACTTATCGCTACGGCCGCACCTTCCTCGTTGGTGTGCGCTTTGCTATGTAATAACATATACTGTTTTAAAATAAAAAATAAGACAATAAAAATAATGAAACGTATCTATTCTATATCCTCTATATATTCTGTCTGTAGGGTGGCAGCCTTAGCATTGGCCGTACTGGCAGGCCTCACAGCTTGCGAGAACGATAACATTAACCCATACGACTATGCTGGCGGAAACGGAAACAACGAAAACGAAGGATCGAAGACAACGATAACCACTGCCCTGGCCGAATATCCTGTTGGCTCGCTGGTATGGTCGCGCGACACCACGCTGCTTGAGAGCGTAGAGATACCTGTAGGCACATCGCTCTACATCGAACCTGGTGTTACCGTAACCTGTAAGGCGGGTGTGCAGGTGCCCATCGAACTGGTGGTGCTGGGCAACCTTTATTGTATGGGTACGGCAGAAAAGCCTGTGGTGTTTACCTCTGACGTGAAAGAACCTAACGCATGGGGAGGTATTATTTGTGGATATAATTCGGAAGAAACCGTGCTCAGCCATGTGCATATAGGCTATGCTGGCGCCACACCCACCGAGTCGAGCCTCTCGTTCCAAAACAAATTGTATAAAACCACTATTGATGGTGGTGTGCCAGCCTTCCATTTCTGTAACATAAATGGCCGTTTTGCCATTGCCAACAGCTTCTTCCACGACAACTATAGCGACCATATCTATACCACGGGCGGCAACGGCGTTGTATATAATAATGTGTTTGCTGATAACGGAAACGCGGCCGATGGCTGCGAGGCGGTAAACATCAAGGCGGGATGCTTGATGGATGTGGCCTACAACGTGGTGTATAACGCTTGTACCAATGCCTTTAAACTGTCGAACCAAGGCACCAGCGAGTCGGTGCCACTGTCGAAGGTAAATGTGTATAACAACACAATGGTTGACTGTGGTTGGCGTCGTGCTCGCAACAAAAAGGGTGGCAGCGTTTGGGTAGAGCGTTCTATACAGGCCACAGTGGTAAACAACCTGTTATACGACTGCCGTTACGGTATGAAGAACAACAGCAAAGATGGGGCTGATATGAACAACTCGCGCCTCACCCCCAACTATTATTATGCTTCTACGGATAAGGGTGTTGAGCAGATGGGCGCCAAGACGAAAGATGTGCTGTGCTATGATACCGACGTGAAGAGCTCCACGCCTGGCGATAAGAACCCGCTGTTTGGCGCTTTCGTACAGAGCGAAAAGATGAATATCAATTGCGAGAACGACCAGGTAGAGCAGGGAGCTCCGCTGCCATACGATGTCAAGTGGCGCTTCACGCTTCAGCCCAACAGCCCTGCCTTGCAAGGAGGTGTAACTGATGTGCAGCGCCACTTTGCTACAGGATTGCCTTTTATAGGTATGAAGCAAGTGCTGTTCTTGAACATTGCCGATGATCAAGATTATCGTTTCTGTGCTCCAGCTGCTGCTACCTTCTTTGGCGCCTTTGGCCAGTAAGGGCGTTTTGCCAATAAGTGTAACGAATCATTAAAAAGTATGAAAATATGTTCTATAACACATTGTGTCCGTACACACAGTGTTTGATATATGTCATTTTCTTGTCTTTTCGCAATAATTTATGCCGAAAAGTGTTTGTATGGTGCGTTGAAATATATATCTTTGCATCGTCTAAAAAGATAGAAACACTGGTCTAGTGATAGATTGGTTTTCGTAAAGATGATTGATTGTTGTAAAGAACACAATTAGTTTTATTGAATTTGGTTAGTTATTGATTGGTATAAGATAAAAAGAATTTTTTGATTTCATAGTATTGGTTTTAGGTTATTTAGATTGTTAAGTTTAAAATTAGGGTAACAAAGGTGCCAACGGGCACCACTGAAGTTCTCAGGCCAAGGTGCTAAGTCGGGAGACTTTCGCCAGCGGCAGTGGGGACGTAGCTTGTGAAAGCTGAAAAAAGGCAGCGCAGCAGCGGATGTATGTCCACTTCTACGTTGCCTTTTTTGTTTTATTTATCTTTATCACTTCTTGCTATTGACAATAACCATTTGTTATTGCTTTGCAAGAAAAGCCATTACAGCACCTTCTCTACCTCGGTATAAGGCAGGTCAAAGAGGTCGGCTACAGCCTTATATGTCACCTTGCCATCAACAATGTTGAGGCCCATTTTCAGCGCTTCGTCGTCGGCGCAAGCCTTCTTCCAGCCCTTATCGGCCAGAGCCACAGCATATTTCATGGTGGCATTGGTCAGTGCTGCTGTTGATGTGTTTGGCACGGCACCTGGAATGTTTGCCACAGCATAGTGAATAATGCCATCAAGCTCGTAAACAGGGTCGCTATGTGTGGTGGGGTGTGATGTTTCAAAGCATCCACCCTGGTCAATGGCCACGTCTACCAGCACGGTGCCAGGCTCCATTAGCTTCAGCATGTCGCGTGTGATGAGTTTTGGGGTGATGTCGCCCGGAACCAGTACCGAACCTATCACAATATCAACATCTTTCAGTTCTTGCACAATGTTATGGTGCGACGAATACAGCGTGTCGACGTTTGGTGGCATACTGATTGACAGCTCGTGCAAACGGGGTAGCGAGATGTCGGCTATCACCACGTTGGCACCCATGCCAGCAGCCACACGTGCGGCTGCTTGTCCTACGATGCCTCCGCCCAGCACCAGCACCTTGATAGGCTTTACGCCAGGCACACCACATATCAGTTTGCCTTTACCGCCTTTTGTCTTCTGCAGATAGTAGGCGCCATTAATGGTAGCCATACGTCCGGCCACCTCGCTCATAGGGATGAGCAGTGGCAGAGCACCGTTAGGCAGCTGCACCGTTTCATAGGCCAGACACACGCCACCACTCTTCAGCATGGCATCGGTCAGTTCACGGTCGCTGGCAAAATGGAAATAGGTGAACACCAGTTGGCCTTTGCGCACCAAGGGATACTCGGGCGCGATGGGCTCTTTCACCTTGACAATCATGTCGGCAATGGCATACACCTCTTCTATGGTAGCCAGTATGGTGGCGCCCACAGCCGTGTAGGCGTCGTCTGGAAATCCACTATTTACGCCTGCGGTGTGCTGTACGTACACCTCATGGCCATGTTTTACCAACTCAGCGACACCGGCGGGAGTCATTCCGACGCGGTTCTCGTTGTTCTTAATCTCTTTAGGAATACCGATTTTCATAACCTGAAGAATTTAAATTGTTAAACGATTATTGTGGATTCAAGTGGTTTGGGCTTGAAGGGGTATTTTCTTTATTCAATCATCTGTGCCAAGAGGCCACGGCAGGCATCTTCAATCAGTTCAACGGCATATTCAAAGTCGGAGCTATCGCCATAGTAAGGGTCAGGAATAACGTGGGCTTTAGGATGCTCAGTGCAATAGTCGGCCAGCATCTGCACTTTTTCGCGCTGAGCATTGTTTGTGGCTTTACCTGTAACAATGCGATAGTTGTCGGTGTCCATCACCAGAATATGGTCAAAGAGAGTGAAGTCGGCTGTTGTTAGTTGTCGGGCATGGCTATTAAAGTTGTATCCATGACGCTGTCCACAGGCGCGCATACGTGCATCGGGCAATTGTCCGACGTGCCAGTCGCCAATGCCAGCCGAGTCGATGTCGAATGCATCGTCAAGGCCTGCATCATGAACCATCTTTTTCATTACTCCCTCGGCGGCCGGGCTGCGGCATATATTTCCGAGGCAAACGAACAACAGTCGTTTCTTGGTCTTGCTCATTTTTAGTCCTTTCTTTTTATTATATGATATAAGTGAAAAGAAAGCTTTTCTTATTTAGTAAGATATTGCAAATGTAAGAAAAATGTAAGAAAAACTTTCTTCCTAAAACATTTTTTATGTTAATTGGGCGATTTTTTTTCATTCACCGCTCACGCCTTCCATATTTTAAAAGTGTGGGCATGTATCTTTTCCTCGTCAATCAGCATGCCCAGCGCCTCGCGCAGGTCGTCAGCATGCAGTTGCAGGCTTGTCAGTTCCTTTACATCATGCTGTTGGCCGTCGGCCAGTAGCTGCATAATTTTTTCTTGTGCCACGTGCACACGCTGCTCGCTGTTTTGCTGCCGTTTGTGGTCAATGCAAACGTCGCACATACCACAGTCGGTGGTGCGCTGCTCGTCAAAGTAGGCCAAAAGCTGTCGGCTCCTACATTGGTCTTGGTTGTTTGCATAGGCTATCACGGCCTCTATGCGCTTGGTAAACTGTTCTTTGCGGTCGTCATACACATCGGGGCCCAAGATAAGCTGGTCGCCATCAACACGGTCAACGGTGTAAGTTATAGTAGGCAACTTGCGTTGTGGTATGAAATGTATGATGTGTCGCTGGTTCAAACTTTTGAAGATAAGGTACACCTGTTGGCGTGTGAGGCCTGCGCGGTGTGCCAGCAGCTCATCGTCAATGTAGGCATAGTCGGTAAACAGTCCGCTGTAGGTGCGCAGCAACATGTTCAGCAGTCGTTCTTCATTTTCTGAGGCCGAGGGTATGCGGTACAGCTTGTCGCGGTCAACCAAGAACATTAGTCGGCACGACGCATCGGGGTCCATGTCACATTCAATATATCCAGCCCGTTGCAATATTTTTAATGCCGACAACAGAAGGGTGGGAAAGTGGTGAAAGTTTCGGCAAAAGCGGTCGATATCGAACAGGTTGGTATATCCCGCACCGCTGCCCGTTGCTATCTGATAATAATAGGCTATGTGGTTGTAGGCTTCACGAATATATTCTTTATCAGGAAACGTTTCGTCAATGCGTTTACGTAGTTTGGCGTTGTCGCTCTTTTGGTGCAACAATACGGCGTAGGCCTTTTGTCCATCACGCCCTGCTCGGCCTGCCTCTTGAAAATAGGCTTCAATCGAACTGGGAGCCGTAATGTGTATCACCATTCTCACGTCGGGCTTGTCAATGCCCATGCCAAAGGCGTTGGTGGCCACCATCACGCGCACCTCGTCGTTTGACCACAGTTTTTGTCGTTCGTCTTTCACACGTGGCTCCAGTCCTGCGTGGTAAAAGGTGGCGCTTATGTTGTTTTTGTTTAGCAGGTCGCTAATTTCTTTTGTTTGTTTACGGCTGCGCACATACACAATGCTGCAGCCCGTCATGGTTTGCAGTATGTGGGTCATCTCGCCTATCTTGTCTTCGGTTTCTCGCACCACATAGGCCAGGTTTTTGCGTTCAAAACTCATGCGGAACACGTTTTTCTGGCTGAACGATAGGCGGTCTTGTATGTCGTCAATCACCTGATGGGTGGCGGTGGCCGTGAGGGCCAGCACGGGGGCATCGGGCTTCAGGCGGCGTATGTCGGCAATGTGTAGGTATGAGGGGCGAAAGTCGTAGCCCCACTGACTGATGCAGTGGGCTTCGTCAACAGTGATGAAGCTCACTTTCATGTGCCCCAACTTGGTGATAAACAGGGGCGAGGCAATGCGCTCGGGCGACACATACAACAGTTTGGTGTCGCCCAAGATGCAGTTTTCAAGGGTGGTAACAATCTCGGGCCTACTCATGCCCGAATAGATGGCGGCTGCCATGATGCCACGGTTGCGCAGGTGCTGCACCTGGTCTTTCATTAAGGCTATAAGAGGGGTGATAACAATGCACACGCCCTCCTGGGCAAGGGCTGGCACCTGAAATGTTATCGACTTACCGCCGCCTGTGGGCATCAGTCCTAAGGTGTCTTTGCCACTGCCTATGCTTTCGACAATATCGCGCTGTATGCCGCGAAAATTGTCAAAACCCCAATATTGTTTTAGTATCTGAAGGTACTTGTCGGTCATGCCCTGTCCTGCCTTTTCTTGTGGCTCTGTCTTTTCTCGTAGCCCTGAGCACCAGTGGTGTCGGCGTGTGTCAGTCGAGCGTGCGTGTGGTGTCTTCGTCTTCGTCGGTGGGCCTGATATCTTCAATCTGCAGTTGCACCAGGTTACGCTTAAAAATGTTATCCTCCAGCGTATAGGCAATGTCGAAGCTACGTTTCGACTTGATGTATCGTGCCGACGCACTCTGTCCGAAGGCAATGCCGTTTACCACGTTGCTCGATTTCGAGTCGACCAGCTCCAATTTGATATGTTCTTGCTCGCGTCCCACCACCTTGCTCGTGCCATAGTCGTACACGCCCACGGTGCAGAACACGGGCTTCGGGTTGCAGGGTCCGAAGGGTGCAAAGCGCTTGAGATCGTTGTGCAAACGTTTGGTTACATCTTTAAAATCGATGATAGCGTCGATGTCGAGCATGGCCTCGGTTTGTTCGGGCTGAATATGTTCATCGACGTAATGCTGAAAACGACGTCTGAACTCAGGAATATCGTCCCAGCGTAATGTGAGGCCTGCGGCATAGGTATGTCCGCCAAAGTTGATAAGAATGTCGCGACAGCTCTTGATGGCCGAATAGATGTCGAAGCCCGTAACGCTACGTGCCGACCCCGTGGCTATGTTTCCATCGCGGGTGAGCACCACCGTGGGGCGGAAATATATTTCGGTAAGACGTGAGGCCACAATGCCAATAACGCCCTTCTTCCAGTTTTCGTCGTACAGCACGATAGAGGTGTGGTGACGCTGACTTTCCAGGCGCGACACAATTTGGTTGGCCTCCTCTGTCATCTGCTTGTCGATATCTTTGCGCTGTTCGTTGTAGCCATCAATGTGCTTGGCCACCGTCAACGCATGGCTCAGGTCTTTCTCTACCAGCAGGTCAACACTCTCCTTGCCGTTGTCCATACGTCCTGAGGCGTTGATGCGCGGCCCTATCTTAAAGATAATGTCGCTCATGGCTATTTCTCTACCGTTCAGTCCGCACACGTCGATAATGGCCTTCAACCCCACGCTGGGGTTTTGGTTCAATATTTTCAAACCGTGAAAAGCCAGTATGCGGTTCTCTTCTACCACAGGCACAATGTCGGCAGCAATGCTCACGGCACAGAGGTCGAGCAACGGTATGAGGCGCGAAAACGGTATGCCGTTGTTCTTAGCAAAAGCCTGCATCAGCTTAAAGCCCACGCCACAGCCACACAGGTGCTTGAAGGGGTAACTGTCGTCGGCACGTTTGGGGTTAAGAATGGCCACAGCGGGCGGCAACACATCGTCGGGCACGTGGTGGTCGCAGATAATAAAGTCGATACCCAAACTCTTGGCATAGGCCACCTCTTCTACGGCCTTGATGCCGCAGTCGAGAATGATGATAAGCTTGATGCCGTTCTCGTGGGCATAGTCGATGCCTATCTTGCTCACGCCATATCCCTCGTTGTAACGATTAGGAATGTAATATTCGATATTCGAATAAAACTGCTGCAAGAATCTGTACACCAGCGCCACGGCCGTGCATCCATCAACGTCATAGTCGCCATACACCAAAATGCGCTCCTTACGCCCCATCGCGTCGTTCAGCCTGTCAACAGCCACGTCCATGTCTTTCATCAAGAACGGGTTGTTAAGGTCGGCCAGCTGTGGATGGAAGAAACGCTTTGCTCCGCTCTCGGTAGTGATGCCACGGCGTATCAGCAGATAGGCTAATATCTGATTGATATTTAGCTTCTCGCCCAGCTCCTTAGCAACCCTCTTTTCGTCGGATGTCGGTGGCTTGTAATTCCATTTGAAAAGCATTGATATATTGTTTTTATTTTATTTGGCTAATGCAAGGATGGGCAAAATAGCCCATAGAGTGGGGTGTAGTGTAGGTTTGCGATATGCACATATCGCTTTCAAAATTACAAAAATAATATTATATGACGAAATATTGAAGACACTTTTCATTGTTTGCACCTATAGAAAAAATGATAGCACCTCTCCAATTTTGTTCTTGACGATTATAAATGTGAGCGCTTGCAATGAAAACCCACAATCAGCAAGTCTTAATGGGCCGAAGAGTGTTTTGATGGGTAAAACATAAATTTATATACACCTATCTTATATTATATGTCTTACATATTACCTTAGAAAGAACTGGTCAATAGAACTTGATATATATTAAGAAGAACAAGAATATGCATAATAATTGTATCAAAATTTTGTGGTTTCAAAAATAATCACTACCTTTGCACTCGCAATTCAGAAATGATTGATGATCGCGGAGTGGAGCAGTTGGTAGCTCGCCAGGCTCATAACCTGGAGGTCGCATG